>Ga0272440_1001923_pt1 | contig 16536 bp, 4 predicted proteins | sample SSMMMBAug17_FD_192440 | JGI IMG/M metagenome (GOLD analysis project Ga0272440, IMG submission 192440) | Marine sediment archaeal communities from Little Sippewissett salt marsh, Falmouth, MA, United States - SSM-MMB-Aug17 | ecosystem: Environmental > Aquatic > Marine > Wetlands > Sediment ... | reverse complement strand
CGTGGTTACCCCTTTTGTTTCGTGGTTACCACAATGATTAACCACGAAATACACGAAATACACGAAAAATACTATTAGTGTCTTTTTTTCGTGTGTTTCGTGTGTTTCGTGGTTACCCCTTTTGTTTCGTGGTTACCACAATGATTAACCACGAAATACACGAAATACACGAAAAATACTATTAGTGTCTTTTTTTCGTGTGTTTCGTGTGTTTCGTGGTTACCCCTTTTGTTTCGTGGTTACCACAATGATTAACCACGAAATACACGAAATACACGAAAAATACTATTATTATAATTTCCCAGAAACCTATCAGATGGTTAAAAATTGGATAAGCACTGACTGATTGTTGTTTCACTAAAAAAAAATCCTTGATAAATTTACATTTTTTGGGTATGACTTGTACAAAATATTACCTTAATAGGAGCAATTTGACTATGCAAAATATTTCTTTCATTAAAATAGTTATTCGTAGGATTGTATTTTGTCTGATATATTTTGGATTTATCCAATCAGCATTTGCGGATCATTTTTCATCAACAACTGTAGAAAATTTTCTTGGTATACCCAAATTACACTCGCCAAAAAATTCCTTTTCGCCAAATGATGGATCTTTTACCATCCAATCCACTGCACAGGATCTCAGCCGAATGAACCTGTTTATTGACATAAAAGGTATTGATGCTGAATCACGCACGTATCACTGGGTGTCATCTGTTTATGCAGTCAAACCAGATGAATCCACATACACCCCTATCACATTCAATACATCCCATGCATCACATAATGCTTATTCAATGACATTTTCCCCAGATGGCACATTCTATAGGGCTGTAGCAGATATATCTACTTGGAAAACAGGCACTTACACTATTTATTTTTCCCTTGATAATGGTTATAATCAACAATTATCAGATATTTTCATTGACCGCACCATTTCAACCAGAAATCCCAATGGCTATGGTTGTCCAATTCCAGATTTTGCGGAAATCGCCTGTTTTGATAACACCAAAGAGATCGACTGTCCGGCCAGCAATCACTCTTTATATGGTCAGGATGGCACTTATCTGATCAACAAAGCGTCATATATAAAAATGGATACCAATGGGCATGATTTACCCGACCATGCATCCTCCTGGTCAATGGTGAGAGATACTGTGACTGGTTTGATTTGGGAAATCAAACAAATGGCCGATGGTGCAATGGATTACAGTAATCCCACTGATGGGGACAACGTCTATACATGGTATGATCCTGATAATCCCCTGAATACAGGGGTTGAAAATAATCAGCGCAATACCAATGTCTTTATCAATCAGTTAAATCAGATCCAATGGGGGGGATTTAATCACTGGCGGATGCCCACCATTCAGGAATTGGAAACATTGATTAATCATAGCGAAACCGAACCGGCTATTGCGCAAGAATTTACACCAACACAAAAGAATCAATACTGGTCATCGACTACAGCCGCTTACGCCATGATGGCGCGGGGGATTGATTTTAACAATGGGAATAATAATTTGTATCAAAAATCCAGCCAGTTTTATGTACGTGCAGTGGTGGGGCCCACCTGTCAGCGCCGATTTGTAGACAATGATGAAACAATTACTGACACCTGCACAGGCCTGGTTTGGGAAAAACATGCTTCAGACAGTATCTATTCCTGGGAAAACAGCCTGGAATTTTGCAACAATAAAGAAACTGCTGGATTCTCAGACTGGCGTCTGCCTTCAAAGCAGGAATTGCGCACCATAATAGATTATTTATCAAAAAATCCAGCCATTGACACCACCTTATTTAAAAATCAAAAGGCAGATCAATACTGGACCAGCACATCAAATATTGCCAGTCAGAATCAAGCCTGGGCGGTCAATTTTCAATTTGCAGAAGATATTTCTGATAGCAAAACGACCCCAAAATACGTTCGTGCAGTTCGCGGCGGGCAGCCCCAGGATCAAAATAAACTATTTATTCACTCCCCGGCATTGGCATCACAATGGTTTGTTGGGGACAAAATGGCCATTCAATGGGAAACACAGTCAATTGAAGGCTATGTAAACATATATTTATCATTAATGGGCGGTGCAAATCATACATTTGATTTGATTGCAACCACAGCAAATGATGGTCAACACAACTGGATTGTTTCCGGGCAAGGCTCTGACAATGCTGTTATAAAAATTGAGCCTGTGGCATCTCCAGAGCTTTCCAGCCAATTGGGTATGTTTTCCATTGATTTACCCAAGCAAATCTTTTATTTGTCACCATCATCAGTCACCCTTGCCCTCAACGACCCTGTTGCACTTACGCTTGTATATGACACAAATGACAATAATAAAACTTTTGGAGCAGGCATTCGTTTTCACTACAATGCAAACATTCTGGCATTTACAGGTTTTTCATATACATTGAATGAACACCTTATTGAAACACGTCCGCCAGAGCCAGATACTGATAATTATGATAATGATGATTCAACCGATACATTTGTGTACCTGAAATGGCAGCATATTTATCCAGACTGGCCCATATCGCCGATGCCCCTCAATCTGGCAATCTTGAATTTTGTAACCATTGAATCCGGCACCAGTCCGGTAAATATGAGTACGCAATTTGCAGAAACCGCTTATACTCAGATAACCCACAATGCCCATATCATATCAAAAAATCAACCCCCTGACATTCAGATTCAAAGTATTGTGCAGCGAACTGATGGCAGTGGTTTCCTTGATATTGTTTTCATGGGAAAAGATGCTGAAAATGATATCGTTCACTGGGACTTAGAAAAATGCGGCTATGCATTGGATGGCAGCAATAATTTTTCTTCCATTGTGTTTCAATCTCCTGTTGATTATATGGCATTTTCTGAAACAGATTCTATGTATACTGCTGTTATCAATGCCTCAGACTGGGATGATGGTGTTTACCAGATAAAACTGGCTGTTGACAATGAACATGTTCCTACCACATACAGTCCGGTTCATGTAGATAACACGCCACCTGACATTACAGTGGATTGCGGTGAAGGTCCGGGAAAGAGTTGTCTCAAGGAAGACAATGCTTTTTCATTGCATGGCAATTGTAGTGATGATACTGAATCAATAATCATTAATCAGTCTGGTCAGTCCATTGACTGGCTTCCAGATGGTGATGAATGGTTTTATCCAGTGTCATTGGCGTCCATACCTGAACATGCATATACATCTGTTACCTATTCATATACCATTGTGGCTTATGATCGTTTTGGAAATAGAGGCGTCAGTGATGTCATTCATGTCAAACGTATTCCAAAAAATGAAATCACCATCTCACAGATTGATCCACTTGTTTTGCCCGAAAACACAGCCCAACAGCGCATTATTGTTTCCATATCCAGCAATATTGCTGGTTCGATGGATATCTCCTGCGATTATCCACCCCAAAGTATTATTGCCGATATAGAGCTATCTAACAAAACGCTGACCTTTCAGGCATCTGAAACAATTGACTTGACACTGACCATTGTGCCAGTCAATGGACGCTTTGGTTCTGAAACAGTCACCCTGGTTTGCAAAGATAAATATGATCGCTCAGATTCAATGTCATTTCCCATTGAAATCATTGAGGGCAACTGGTGGTTTAGAGAATATAATTTTCAGTGGGTGGATATCTGTACAATATCCAAAAACAACGTGTTTGCCATTGATCGTAATGGGGCTATTTATCAATTTAATGGTCAATTCTGGAAACCCCTGCGAGTGGAGGATTATGAACCATTGACAGCCATTTGGGGGGATAATAATGATGTTTATGCTGTGGGAGATAATGGATATATCATTCATTACAATGGCATGGAATGGTCAGCGATGGCAGGAAATACCACAGAACATTTACGTGATATATGGGGAACCGGGACCGGATATTTGTATGCTGTCAGCAGTGAAGGTACTATTTTTAAATATGATAACAGTCAATGGGAAAAAGCCTTTGAAACCCAAAGCTTCCCATTAACTGCAATTTGGGGGAGTTCTTCCACAAACATTTACGCTGTGGGTAATGGCGGAACCATTGTTCATTTTGATAATACCCAATGGCATTTCATAGAATCCCCCACCAATGAACACCTAACAAATATTTGGGGAAGCCAGAAAGATAATGTTTATGCAATTGGTGAAAATGGCACCATTATTCATTATGATGGCCACAATTGGTCAATAGAAAACAGTCCCAGCGCCAGCACACTGACTGGTATTTGGGGCGTTGATGAAACCACTGTATTTGCTGTTGGATATTCTGGCACGATACTCCAAAAAACAACCGATCAATGGCAGGAAATGCCGCAACAATCAGAAAACCTTAATGCCATTTCAGGAACAGATGCCAATCATATAATTGTTGCAGGGGATCATGGCATGATGCTTTCCTTTGAAAACAATCAATGGACACAAACTGCATCACCCCTTACTGCATGGTCTCAAATGACCCATGTGACTCAAATGACAGCCATCTGGGGGATCTCAGATATGTGCATTTTTGCCTCAGGCCTCTATCAAGATGACAGTGTTATTTTTCAATACAATGGCCAACAATGGGAACGTTCCATTATTAATGACAGTCGAATTGTATCCATCTGGGGAAGTTCAAAACAAGATGTCTTTGCTGTGGCAGACAATGGTCAGATCTTTCATTACGATGGCCACAACTGGTCAGTTCAGGAAACAGATTTTCATCTCAATGCAGTTTGGGGAGCCAGCCCTTCCGATGTTTTTGCTGTGGGTCATGGGATCATTCTAAACTTTGATGGTCATTCCTGGAAACAAATGCTTAATGAGCAATCTCATACTTTGAATGCCATTTGGGGCCGCTCATACCAGGACATTTATGCAGTGGGAAACAATGGTGTGATTCTTCACTACAATGGCACAGACTGGCAAGCCATGACAAATACTGATGGATCTGATTTGCTCACGATTCAAGGAAACAATACTCAGGTATATGCCGGTGGAAAAAATGGCATTTTGTCCTATGAAAATCAAACCTGGGTTGCTGTTGATATTAATTTTCATGACACAATCATTGATATGAGCCCCACAGGTGAAGGGGAATGGTTTGTTATTGGCAGCAATACCATATGGCAATACAGCCCTGAAGATAGTCAATTCAGTACGATCTATAATTCAGACGATCTAGTAATGAGAGCCATCTGGGGAAGCTTATCTGTCAATCGGTATATCATTGCCGACAATGGCATTATCCTGCACCATAAAGAAAACAAAGCCCCTGAAAGTCCCAATCAAAAACATTTTCTTCAAGCTCTGTATACCCAGACATTGGGGAACCAGTGGACAGTCAGTCCATTATGGCAAATATCTGAATCTGAATGCGCCTGGTCGGGTATCACCTGTAATGCCAGCCAACAGATTATCAGTATTGATCTTAATCAAAAGAACCTTGCAGGTACATTGCCGCAATCCATTGATTTAATTCCTAATATCGAATATCTGTTTTTACAGGGCAATGCCCTTCATGGCAGTGTGCCAGCACAAATTAAATCTCTGACTGATTTAGCAGATAATCAAAGCGATTTTCGATACAATGCCCTGTATACCGACGATCCAGAAATCCGCACATTTTTAAATCAAAAACAAATTGATGGCAGTTGGGAGAACACCCAAACCATTGCGCCATCCAATATTTCTGCTCAGGCGGGTTATCGTGCAATTACATTAACCTGGAATCCCATTGCCTATTCCTGGGATGATGGTTATTATGAAATATTTTATCGCCTCAAAAGCAATGCGTCATTACCTTATTCAACAGTAACAACAATGGATAAAACAGTTTCATCTGTAAGCCTGCCTGATTTATCCTCAGATACAGATTTTGAAATCCGCATGCGATCAGTCACAAAAAAACATGCCAATAACCCCAATGATCTTTTCAGTCATTTTAGTGAACTGTTGGAAATCAGCACATTGAATACCCCAACATCATTGACAATTACCTCAATTACCCAACGAAATGATGCCAGCGGTTATTTGGATATTGAATTTACAGGAATTGATCCAGAAACCAACACCGCCGGATTTGTATTGGATGAATGCGTTCGCCTGACACCATCCATGCATCTGACCTTTGTTGATATGGCCTACACCCAGATGACCTTTGACAATAATGGCAATGCCTATACTGCTGTGGTGGATGCATCAGACTGGGAATCCAAAACTTATCAGATTAAGCTGGTCATTGAAAACGCCATTCCTGGGATATCACAATTATTTACAGTAGATAATACGCCGCCAGCAATACCAACAATATCCACCGGCAGCGGCATGGACTATACAACAGTGATGGCAACGCAAGTGTTGACTGGTACATTTGATATGGATACCAATATCATCACAATTACAATCAATGGTCAGGATGACATTGTCCAATTAAATGCCAATGGCACCTGGATTTATACAGCAACATTTGATGTTGTGGGACAATATGCCTTTAGTATTCAATCCATTGATCTTTGGGGCAATGAAAGCCAGACAAGTGACATTACAATTACCTATGAAGCCCCAATTATTTCATCAGGTGAAAGAAAGGCCCTCATAGAATTGTATAGACAAACCACAGGAGATCATTGGACACACAATGATCACTGGCAAGGAGAAGGAACAGAACCTGATGGAACAGAATGCACATGGTATGGCATTTCCTGTAATCAAACCAAGGAGCGCGTTATTGCTATTGATTTGCCTGAAAATAACCTGGCAGGTTCAATCCCCAAAGCAATTTCCCTGCTGACACACCTTCAGACCCTCAATATTAAAGGCAATCGCCTCATTGGGGAGGTGCCGGAATCTATCCAGAACCTGGCTTCTCTAAAAGTCAATCAAAGCGACTTTCGATTTAATGGCCTGACATCGCAATTATCCGATGTAACCGCATTCATGAATGCCAGGCAAATTGGCGGGAAATGGACCCACACTCAAACCATTACACCAGAAAACTTCAGGGTTTCAACCATTGAATTTGATCGCATTGCCTTATCCTGGGATCCCATTGCCTATACATCCAATGGGCACTATGAAATAAAAATCAGCAGTGATATCCAGGGCCCTTTTGAAACAATTCAAATAGTGGATAAAACAGAATCAACTTACACAGCTACTGGCCTGGAATCTGACACGCAGTATTATTTTACCATCCATACCAATAGCCTTGCCCATGACCAAAATCCTTCAGACTGGCAAAGCCAATCAAATTCAGTTCAAGCCAGGACCGACAATTTGCCGCCGACTGAACCTTCAAACAATTCACCAGAAAATAATTCAGAAAACATAGCAATTACCCCCAATCTGTCATGGGATTGTACAGATTCAAATCCATTGGATATCCTGACATATACCTTGTATTTAGATACTCGCAGCATTCTCAGCACACCATTGGTCAGCAACATTACCCGGTTAAACTACCAGATTACCACACCGCTTCAATACAGCAGTAGGTATTATTGGCGAATTGATGCAACAGATAATCATGGTGCAGTCACCCAGGGCCCTATCTGGCAATTTAGAACAATTGCGAATATGCCATCGGAATTGACAATCAACACAATTCAGCAGCTATCTGATGGCAGCGGCAGAATCAAAATTGTATTGACAGGTACAGACCTGGAAAATGATTCAGTAAGCTTCAAGCCAGATGAATGCTTGTTTTACGAGGCTGCTTCCCCATTGTCTTACACAATGCTGGTTTTTGAAACAAGCCATATGGCGCATACAGCCCATGACCCCATGATATTTTCTTCAACCGGGACGCAATATACAGCTATTGTGGATGCTTCTGACTGGAAATCGGGTAATTATTTTATTCAACTGGCAGTGACAGGAGCCAATACGACTCAAAATTCTGATGTTTTTTCAGTGGATCATATCCCACCCGCACCCCCTGTGATTACAACCAATGGTGGCAATAATTATACAACCACAAGCAATGGTTTTATCATTAATGGTACATTTGACACAGATACACACAAAGTCATGCTCGGTGATTTTGAATGTTCACGACATATTCAAACATGGAGCTACCAAAATATTCTTAAAGATGGTGACAACCATTATTCCTTTTATGCTGTTGACAGTGCTGGCAATGTCAGTGAACCGGCATCAATAACCATTACTTACGTGAAATACCAAATCGTAAAACTATTGCCATCAATTCAAACAGTCAACCATGATCAAAGCATTACCCTGACTGCATATTATTCCACCAGCAACCAGGATACGACATCTGGTATTGGCCTGAGATTTCATTATGCATCCAATGCCCTGATATTTGAAAAATTCAGTCATGTGTATGAAACAGGTTTGATAACAAATCCCTTGATATACGATGATCTGGAAGACTTTGATAACGATATCTCAACCGATAAGTATCTTACCACAGGCTGGCATGATATAATTGGCAACTGGCAGCCAGAAAAAAACAAACTACTGGATATGCAATTTCAAGCCATTAATGTGGGACAGACAAGCGTTAATATTACAACATCTGCAAAGGCATCGGGTTATTTGTTGTCATCGGTGAATGCTGAAATTATATCCATTGATACACCGCCAGAGATTCAAATATTATCTGTGGATCAACGCACTGATGGCAGCGGCTTTGTAAATGTATTATTTAATGGGATTGATGCTGAAAACGATACAGCCTACTGGTCTGCTGATCAGTGTCTTTATTTGTATCAATCCACAGCAATGCCTTTGACATTTGTCAACAGCAGTGCCATGATATTTTCCCCCAATGGCACACAATATACCGCAGTCATTAATGCATCCGCCTGGGCAACAGGCCAATATACAATTACCATGGCAGTTGAAAATTCAAACCTTGTGTCATATCCATTTTTCCTTGACAACACGCCGCCTGATCCGCCAGTCATTACAACTGATGGCGGCTATGGTGAAGGCATGGATTATACGACAACTGCGTTCAATGTCACAATAGAAGGTACTTGCAGTGCGGATACTGACGTATTATCTATCAATAATATGTTTGTTTCTTATTCTGGACAGAACTGGCAACAGGATCTGCCCTTATCTGATGGTACAAACCGCATTGATGTTCTGGCAACTGATGCATATGGTAATAGCAGTAAGACATCAATAACCATTACGAGAATTTATACATTTTTCGTTAATATAATGGTTTCATCCGCCCCAAAAATTGGAGGGGGGATTCAGGTTCAGGTGAATGGATCGGATATACCATTGCCATACACCCTTTCTTATGGCACATCAGTAGATATTTCGGCAATGCCAAACAACAATTATACCCTGGTAAAATGGCAGGGCAACATGAACCTGCCTGTTGATAAAAAACTGACCCTATCAGCCAAGCAAGATATTGAAATAACAGCAATATTTAATCGTGCGCCATACAAACCTGAAATTAAATCCATTGCTATTGAAAACATGGCAGTTACTATTACAACCGATACCTTTACAGACCTGGATGTTGCAGACAAACTCCTTAGCACAAAGATACGCATCTGGCGTGACGATCAATCCATAGACAATCGCCATGCAATCAATCCACTTGAAATTGATATGCCAGCGGGCACATCAACAGTGATACCAGAATCTGCATTATCAGAAGGCCTGAAGTATCGTTTTCAGATGGGATATCAGGATTCTGGCAGCAAAATGATTACCTGGTCAAATGACAAAACATTTATTACCGGAATACCAAAGAAGATTATCGCATCACACATAAAACCAGGTATAGAAATCACCGAATATGAAATGGTTTCCTTTACCCAGTGGCCATCAACTCCCCAGGCAACCAGCCTTTTTGGGCATCTTGGTGTTTATGAAGAAGATTTCAGGATTGGCACTTATGAACCCCAAATTGGCAACTATATAGAATACTCAAACGACCTGATCATTCAACCCGGACGCGCATACTGGATATTGATTCGAAATGGTCATGAACTGGATTTCACTGGTGTACCGGTCAACAAAGGTGTTGATTTTGATGTTGCCCTTAAATACAACCCTCATAATCCTGATGATGGATGGAATATGATTGCATGTCCCAATGATATTACTTATCAATGGGGTCAGATACAGGTTTTGCAATATAATGACATGGGTAATATAATCGTATCTCCAATATCCATTGCAAAACTGAACACTATAGATGATGACGATCTGCTTATTGAAGATCGGATCTGTCAATGGAATCATAGTGAAACAGAACCATACGCCTATCATACATCACTGGATTTTAAATTATCACCCAATGAAGGCTATTGGGTTAAAGCGTTAAAGCCCAATGTTGTTCTCAGGTTTCCAAAAGACCGATTGAGAAGCATGCGCAAAGCAGACAGGACTGAAAGAATAAGACACTATGTTTATGACGACCCACCAATGCCTATGTCTGACAGCAGCTTTATTGAAGTTTATGACGCTGCTCAGGGGGGCTGTTTTATTGTGACTGTATTTCATCAATATTCTGTGATCAATTCATTGCTTGTTTTGGGTGGATTCATATTCTTTGTTATTTTTTATAAGGCCATTGGGCGTTATCCCATAAGAGTCATGATGCTGATATGCCTTATATCTCTTATTTTTCAATCAGGAAATGCCAGTGCCACAAACAACGCCACTGTCAACGCCACAAATGTCAATATTAGAGTTGGCCCGAGCATTAAAGCAAGGATTATTGGAAAAATTTTAGAAAAAGACGAATTGATTGAAATCATAAACAAAAAGAATAAATGGTATTTTATTCAATATGATTTAAAAAAAGGATGGATCTACGCCGATTTTGTAAGCCCTTTTACGCAAACTCAGGAGATTGAACCTGAAAGCTTAGACCCAATAATTCAAACTGATAATACATTGCAAGAACTATCAGCTCCTGGCCGTGCATACTTTGACTTAGGTGTTTTTGCATTTGAAGAAGGTGAGTATCAAAACGCTATCAGTAATTTTGAAAAAGCCATTGGATTGAACCCCAATGCCCCTGAGTTTCACCATTTTATGGGGAAAGCTTATCTGGAAACCAAAAATTATGAACTATCGGAAAAGTTTTTGACAGATGCCTGGAAAATGGACCCCTCACTTTCTGATATTCTTAAAGATCGTGCGATGCTGGCTTACAGACAGTCTGATTATCAATCTGCTGGAACATTGTTTTTGGATCTTATTCGGATGAATCCCTCAGATATCATGTCAACCTATTATGCGGCCAATTGTTTATATAAACAAAAAGACTATTATCGTGCCGGACAGTTATTTCAAAAAGCATCAAAAGCAAGTCCAACCATTCAGGCCAATTGTTTGTATTATGCAGGCGTTTGCAAGATTAAAACTGGTTTTCCACAAAAAGGGCGTCAATTGCTCGCCCGGGTTCGGGACAACCCAAAAGCAGGCACCCTTAAAGAATATGCATCCAGGTGGATTGCTGCTCTGGATAAACAAAAGACCGCCAAAAAATCTTACTTTCTCTTTGCCCAGTTGGGATACCAATATGACTCCAATATCCGCTTAGAGCCTGTGGATGAAGACTTATACACTGATGAAGATGATTTTTGCACCAGCATTTTGTTATCTGGCAATTACGCATTTGCAAATACAACCCCCTGGCAATTATCTGCAGGAATGGTTTATTTTAAATATCTTTACAATGACTTCACCCAGTACAATATGGATGGCACAATGGTGCATTTGAAAACAAAATTGGTTCTGGATCCTGTCACAATCGGGGTGAAACTGTCGCCATCCATTTTTTGGCTGGATTCAACAAAATATTTAGAGCGCTTGAATATCAATCCCACTTTTTCATTTAAGGTCAATCCGCAATTAACTGCGACCCTGTCTTTTGCCAATAAATTTGACAACAACCTTGACAATAATGATCGTGATGCACGCCAGACAGACAATGAACTGACAGTGAAATATGTGATCCCCAAAAGGAATTTAATGCTGTTTTCAACCGCACGTCTTGAATTAATGAATGCAGATAATGATATTAATGACTATTATCGCATTGTATCAAAAGCCGGCATTCGTATGCAAAAACTATGGGGATTCACCCTGGGATTGACCGGCCAATATGAGCAAAAATCATATCAATTGATCGACCCTTTATATGATGCAATCCGGGAAGATTTCAAATCTATGGGCGTTTTATATATCCAACGATCCATATTATATAAATGGTTAGGATTTAAGACAGAGTTCAAATTTACAAAGAATTCGTCAAATATCAATATTTTTAATTATGACCGATCAACAATAACGTTTTCTTTAACTGCCAATCATTAATGGGGAGGTTACACTATGAAACCCAAATATATATCGTTTAGTATCATAATAACAATGCTTTTTATTTCAACAGTTTTTGCCCAATCATTGCCACAAGGATTGGCAGTAAAAGAAGATTATGCTCCTGGAATGGGCTTATCTTTGGGAAAAATTAAACTGGTTCAGGGGGAGGCAGTTATTATTCATTATCATGATTCCCAAGTGGGATATAAGGCAAAAACTGGACAGCCTTTATATCAAAAAGATAAGATTATTACCCTGAACACCGGTCGGGTGAGTTTTCAATTAAATGATGGCAGCCAGATGTCCATGTCAACCAATGCCACCATGACAATCAATAAAAGTGTTTTTGATCCCATTAAAAGTGATCGCACAGTGTTTATGAACATGCCAAAGGGTAAGTCTCGATTTACAGTGAGAAAATTGAAAAAATTCCGACGATCTGCTGTAAAAATAAAAACAGCAACAGCCATTATTGGTGTGCGCGGATCTGACTTTATTGTCATGGCATCCGAGCAAAAAACCGAAATTGTAACTTTAGATGAAACAATTCTGGAAGTAAACAGTTTGTTTGATCCCACTGCCCAGGCTGTATTACTTCAGTCCTATGAACGATCTGAGGTGGAATCAGATGCCCTTCCCACAACGCCTGAACCTGTTCGGCCTGAAGAAATCGAAAGCATAATGGAAGATTTTTCTTTTAGTGCAGATACTGCATCCACTGTCAATAGACCTGAATCAGAATCAAGCGCCCATGAGAAGAAATCTAAGCCAGTTTCTCAATCATCAGAGACCAGTCAATCATCAGATACCAGTAAATCCAAAGAAAAACAGCCTGTTGAGACCAGCAAAACCGAAACAGAAAAACAGCCAGCTGAAACTGCTAAGACAGATTCAGCGCCAAAAGCCGCTGAACCAAAAACAGATAGATCAAGACCCGGCCCGGCGCCAATAGTTGAAACAAAGTCCCCCCCACCTGCTGAAATGCAACCTCTTGACAGAGCATCTGCACAGCCTTTACCAGTATTAATGTCTGTCAACATAATCGAAGCACCGAAACCTGTTGAGGTTGAACTATCTGATATCATTACACCGCAAATTGAAATGGATGATATGATACCAGAGCAGGAAGCCTCTATTGATCATGTTCAGGAATTACAAGATGACATTGTTGAAGATACCACTGAAGATGAAATCAAGGGGAAATTGCCGGGATTGCCATCAAAACCCAATTAACCCTGTCCAATTACAACAAGGTGAACATCAATATTATCAATCGTCTCGTACAAGTTAGGGGAAAATGTTGCCTCGAAAAAATACCGAAAACCAACCAATGTCCGAAATTAATGTAGGGGCGAACCTTATGTTCGCCCTAACTTTTACATACGTCCGGCTTTGACCACCAACAATGGTGAATAATTGTGTCAAAGCTTCTGGCTTTTTTTTTGCCAAAACAAAACATCATAAGGATTCATGCAATGCAAGCACAAGAAATACTTGAAAGCAATGATTTCAAAAAATGTATGGCATTCCATGGCCATTTATGCCCAGGTCTTTCTATGGGATATCGCGCGGCTGTCGCTGGAATGGCATATTTAAATGAAAAAGAGCGATCAGTTGATGAAGAACTGGTTGTTATTACAGAAACTGATGCCTGTGGTGTGGATGCCATCCAGGTGATGACTGGCTGCACCTTTGGGAAAGGTAATTTTATTTATAGAGATTATGGTAAAACAGCCTTTACTTTTTTCAGCAGAAATTCAGGAAAAGGGGTTCGCGTGGCATTAAAGCCCAACGCTTTTGGCATGTCTGAAAACCATCGGAAATTAATGGGTTTAAAAATGAATGGAACTGCCAGTAAGATGGAGCGTAAAGAATTTCAAATGCTCCATTCTGAAAAAAGCAAGGAAATACTCCAAATACCCATTGATGATTTATTTTCAATCACAGATGTTGAAATTCCCATTCCTGAAAAGGCAAGAATAGAGAAATCTCAACTATGTAACCAATGTCAGGAACCGGTCATGCCCTCAAAACTTAATGAAAACTGCATTTGCAGAGGATGTCAGCAAGCGGGATTGTGAATAAGCCACAAGTCAAGCATGCTTGCCGGAAAGACACTTTTTTTGCAGCAATCTGGATACATTGTCTGTGATGTAAATGGCGCCGCCATAAAACTTGATGATCAAAAGCACTAGTTAAAATGATAATATATTTTTTCAGCCTGTGTTTTCGTAATCCCCTTAATTGCTTCAAAGTCACTCATACTTGCAGATTTAATATTTTGAATTCGTCCAAAATGTTTTATTAGCAAAGCTTTACGCTTTGGGCCAATCCCTGGAATGTCATCTAAAATGGACGATGTTTGCTTTTTTTGCCGCTTTTTCCGATGAAATTCAATTGCAAACCGATGGGCTTCATCCCGAATGTGTTGCAATAATAATAGGGCATCATCGCTAATATTTACAGGGTTGCTTCTTTTTGGAAGGTATATTTTATCTTTTTTTTCATGCGCTTGTTTTTTGGCAATACCAATAACGCACAAATTGTTATCTATTAGAATTTCATCCAGAAGTTTTTCAGCAATAGCCAGTTGTCCGCGGCCTCCATCAACCATAATAATATCAGGCAATGGATCTGATGTATTGGCCAATCGCCGAGATAATATTTCTTTCATAGATGCGTAATCATCAGCACCTTGAACTGTTTTGATATGGTAACGACGATATTGGGATGTATCTGGTTCACCATCAATAAATACCACCCGGCTTGCAACAGGAAAACTGCCACCAATATTGGAATTGTCAAAACATTCAATTCGAGATGGCCGCTGATTGAGTTTCAAAGCTTTTTGAATATGGGTCAGGGTTTGAAGTCGTTTGTTTTGTGCAGATTCCTGCTCAGTTAATTCATTTTTTGCGTTTTCATCAGCCAGACTGGATAGTCGGCGTTTCTCTCCCCGAACCGGATGAATAATTGATACTTTCTTTTTTTTCAAATCATTGAGGTAACGTTCCATGCTTTCTTTATGCGGCAAATCCAGAGATGTAATAACAATATTTGGAATTAAGGGGAGTTTTTCATAATATTCACCAATAAATGATTCCATCATTTCATTGGGTGTAGACAGACCTTTTGTAAAGCTATAATGACGTGTATTTGCCAGACGCCCCCGACGAACAGCCATCATGGTGAACACAACAGTTTGTAAACTTTCAGCCCATCCTACAATATCCCAATCAACAGGATCAGTGGAGATTGCCACCTGCTTTTCCAAAATTTTTTCAATGGCTTGCATACGATCTCGAATAACAGCAGCATTTTCATAATCTTGTTGATCCGCATATGCAATCATTTTTCGTTTGAGTTGTTTAATCAATGCAGGTGTTCGTCCTTTAAGGAATAGTATGATTTCTTGAACAATTTTTTGATACTGTCGGGTATCAACTGGATAACAACAGGGGCCCAGGCATGTTTTAATCTGATAGTTCAGACAGGGGCGTGTCCTTTTTTTAACCTGATTGTGGCGACATTTGCGCAATTTAAAAACCTTGTTGATTGTTTGAAGGGTCTGGCGGACAGATTGTCCAGATGCAAAAGGACCAAAATACATTGCACCATCCGGCTTGCTTTTGCGAACAATTGACAGGAAAGGATAGGAACTGGTCGTATCCAGGCGAATCAGGGGGTAACGTTTATCATCTTTTAACTGAATGTTATATCGGGGACGATGTTGTTTTATAAGGGTTGATTCCAAAAGCAACGCTTCATCTTCATGCGCAGTGATTATTGTTTCAAAGGAATGAATCTTTTTGATAAGCAGTTCTGTCTTTGGATCCAGATGCTCTTGCTTTTGGAAATAGGATGCCAGACGTTTGCGTAGATTTCTGGCTTTGCCAATATAGATTATGTCGTTTTTGGCGTTTTTCATTAAGTAGACACCTGGTGAATTTGGCGCGGTATCTACTTTGATTTCTTTGTTTTTTTGGGGGGCTGTAGTCATTCAATTTTCCTGGCTGATATATATGTTGCCAAAAAATATAATTATTTGAATTTATATATTATTTGTATCAAAAAATCAAATTTTAGCATTCACAATAATATTAGCATGTTATCTATTTACAGCTTGTTTGTTCAAAATATTGGCAACATAATTTTTTGCTAAAACATACACTTCTACCTTTTTTAGTGAAGAACATAATTCTTCAAAAAAATTAAAAATTTT
>Ga0272440_1001922_pt1 | contig 16542 bp, 11 predicted proteins | sample SSMMMBAug17_FD_192440 | JGI IMG/M metagenome (GOLD analysis project Ga0272440, IMG submission 192440) | Marine sediment archaeal communities from Little Sippewissett salt marsh, Falmouth, MA, United States - SSM-MMB-Aug17 | ecosystem: Environmental > Aquatic > Marine > Wetlands > Sediment ... | reverse complement strand
CGGATTTCCAATGGATTCAGCTAAGGGGTATTGCATACGGCCCTCCCAATAGTCTTTATGATGAATACAATATATACACTATATGAGAATACAAATGTTATCATCATCAATAAGTAGTCCTTTGGCTGCTAATTCTTGAGACGTTGAACTTGTAATCACAATACGATTTTCGCCTGATAAATCATCCACAAATGAGCCAGAATGATCGCATACAAATAAATGGTGCAACAGGAATTGTGCGTATAATTTAATGTGAAAACCATTGTTGTTGGAATTCATTAAATCCCTTTTCACGAAGTTTACACGCTGGACAATTACGACATCCTTTTCCGAAATCATTCATGCGTTCATCGCCATTATAACACGTCATTGTTTCTTTGATAATAATATCCAGGCAGCCCTGATCTTCTGCCATCTTAAAGGTTTCTGCCTTTGTTTTAAACATCAAAGGGGTATGAATCATAATGTTTTGATCTTCAAAATCAGTTGCCAGATTCAATGTTTGTTGGGCAGACTGAATAAAAACATCCCTGCAATCTGCATATCCCGAATAATCTGTTTGACAAACACCAGCGACAAGATGTCTGATTTTTAGTGTACTGGCCCATGCGGCTGCTAATGTCAAAAAAATTAAATTTCGATAAGGAACAAATGCAGCAGGAACATTTGGATTTAAAGGATGGTTTTCATTAACATTATCTTTATCCACAAAAAGATTTGAAATGACGAGATCTTTTACAAAAGATATGTCTTGAATTTTTAGCGGCACATTTAATTGCTTGGCAATTGTTTTAGCAGCTTCAATTTCTATGGCATGTTTTTGATGATAAAAAAAAGCAATACCGGATACATTCTTAAATGTATTGATTGCCCATACCAATGATGTTGTTGAGTCCTGGCCTCCACTCACTAAAACGAGAGCGGATTCTTTGTTGATTGTGTTTTTTTCATGCATGATAATTCACATTTATAATAATCATATCATACCTTAATCTGCGTAATCCAGGTTCAGATAATAAGGAATAACCTTGCCTTCCCTCAATCTTTGGATACTGCCCCTGGTATATGTCTAAGTGCCCTTGAGGGGGAATGAATGTTCGATTTTCTTTTATTGATGTCCCCAAGCCAATACATTTGTCTCTACATCCAATATGTGTGGGAGCAGGGGATCTGGTTTATCTTTTTATTAATGTATGATCATAACTTTCGCGATCTGTTAATAACTTATTAAACCCTTTCATTTTAATCAATTCAGATTGAACAACGTGTGTCGCTTCATTGAGAAATTGTTGTTTGTCTATATTAAAAAGAACGTAATCGTAAGACCAGGCAAATTGCATTTGCTCGGAAACAATTGTTAAACGATCTGTGAGATTGGTTTCTGTTGATCGCGTTTTGATTCTTTTTTCAAGTTCATTTAATGGCGGTGGTGCAATAAAAATACTAATCACATTTCTGTTTGATGCAGACCTGACCCTGAACATTCCTTTATAATCCAGTTCAGTAATAATCGTTTGATGATCAGTGGTATCTAAATATCGTTTGGGTGATCCATAATAGTAATCACCATAGGTTTTCGTAAATTCAAAAATTTCACCCGATTGTCTTAATTCATTAAAGTGATCTTCTGAAATATATACATAATCAATATTAGCAACCTCACCCTTTCGCGGGGATCTTGTGGTATAGGTGGGCACTCTTTCTATTTCTGGAAAATTAGAAACAATGTGATCAATAAGTGTTTTTTTCCCAGAACCACTTGGCCCAGAAATGATTATAATAATTGGTTTTGATGAAAATTGATCCATAATGCTACCCTTCATTATTATTCAATCGGTTTATTTTTTTACATAAAGAAACAATTCGTTCAAACAATATATTTTGATCCATGATAGGCTTGCTCATAAAATCAGAACAGCCAGCATTTTTGCACGAAATACGTGTGTTGGGACGGCCATCAGCGGTGATGACTAAAATTGGTATTTCTGGTAATTGTTTTTGTTTTTCTAAAGCTCTGATTTTTTCAATAGCTTCAATACCATTCATCATTGGCATGAGAACATCCATAATGATCAGGTCATAGGATTCAGAGGAGAATTTTAAAAGTGCTTGTTTTCCATTTTCAACAACGTCAAGCGTAAAAGGGGTATCTTCAAACATCATTTTGATCACTAACTGATTGTGAGGATTATCTTCAGCAAGAAGTATATGAAGATTTGGCAAAGCGTGTGTGTTAATCAATTTTTTAGTTTGTTTGGTAGGCTGCTTTTTTGCGAGTTCTTTGTGATCCGAAATTGTAAGCGCAATTACAAAATGAAAGGCACTGCCTTTTTCAGGAACACTTTTAACCCATATCGCACCTTTCATTAATTGGACCAGACGTTTGCAAATAGAAAGTCCTAATCCAAACCCTGTTTTGTTGCTCATTTGCTCGGTGTCTTTTTTGGTAAACAGATTGAATAGTTCTTCCTGGGTGCCTGGATTAATACCAATTCCGGTATCTTTAACCGTAAAGTAGACCATACACTCATTGATTTCTGTGGGTCTAACATTTAAATTATGAGCAGCGTTGAGTTGATCGTCCCAGTTTTGAACCTGAACGATAATTTCTCCTTTTTCAGTGTATTTAAACGCATTTTCCAATAAATTGGTCAATACCTGACGAATTCGAATTAAATCACCAGATACAACTTGTGGTAGCCGATTATCAATCATACATTCCAATTGTATTTGTTTTTTCTGGGAAACCGCTTGAAATAATTCACAAATTTCATGAATACTTTTTCTCAGATCAAAAACCGTTTTGGATAATTGTAGTCGATGGTTTTCCAGTCTGGCATAATCAAACAAATCGTTGGTTATTTGAAGTAATCCTTCACCCGCGTTTTTTGTTTCTGCAACAAATCGTTTTTGAGCTTTGGATAAATTTGTTCTTTCCAACAAGTTGACCATTCCAATCATGGCGTGAAGAGGGGTTCGGACTTCATTACTGATATTTGAAATAATATTGCTTTTTACCAGCCCAGCTTTTTTAAGTTCAAGATTAATTTTTTCCTGAGATACCAGAGACAGACTTTTGGCTTTTAAGGCTTCTTTTTGAGCAACAATTTTTTCTCGTCTTTCTGTGTTAATGCGATCAGCCAGACCAAATGACAGTAAAATAACCTCCAGGGTTGCGCCAATGGGTAATCCATACTCAGTAATAAAAGTCGTGGGGAATATGCCAAATGTTTTTAAACAATACATGATAATACCGGTCAATAAAGCAATCCAGGCGATAAGATAATATTTAGCCTGCTCACCATTGTTTGAATAACAGATAATGGCTGAACATAATAGTATGATTGCATTGATCAATATATAAAAAGAAGCCAGTTTTACGCTGATATAGTAAGGAATAAAAAAAGATAGCATAGCGATAATAGCATTTCCAATAATGACAGAATCAAGGAATTTCCCACGAAATGGTGAAAAATCTTTAGTTCTTAAAAAATGCTTTGAAAAACGTGTCATCCAAAAACCGGCAAAGCATATGAAAAATGGAATACTACCATGCCCCCACCAGGTGAATGAAATGGGTAATTGAATAAATCCGTTGACATTAAAAGAGGACAGCAAACACAGAAAGCAAGCAATATAGCAAGTGTAATATAAATAACTTTTGTCCCTGACAACAGTATAAATAAATGCATTGTACAATGCCATAACAATCATTGTACCAAAAAAAAGTCCCCATATAAAATTTTCTCGTCCAACGTTATATGCAAAAGTACCTGGAGCCCATAAATGTAAAGGAACCTGAATAGTGCTTGTGCTTCGTATTTTTATAAAAATTTCATAATCCTGAAATGGTCGTGTGTATAACCTGAAAATAGGATGTTTGTAATGGATGTCTGCTGGACTTTTCCACATTTGACGACCAGCTTTTTTGACAATATAATCTCCATCACCAACAGGAAAGTATAAAACAACTTCATCTAACAATGGATAGCCAATTTCTAAAAACCATTCTCGTAAAACATAGACGGTTCTGGGTTGATACCTGAGATTTATTTTAAACCAGAATGTTCCATCGCTAAACCCCATGTTTGGGATACCCTGCTTTAAATTCCTGAATTGATCAGATAATGGAGGACAACAGATATCCTGAATTGTCCATTGATGCGTTTTATCAAAAAAATAGGATAGATGATCTGTTAAAGGGATTGATCGGGTATGTTCATCAACAAGAAAATAAAAAGGTTTATCCTTTGAAAGATCTTCTGAGAAATCAGCCTGTTCATCCAATTGAAAGCTTTTGCTTTCTGCTGTTGAAAGGTTTTCAGATTCAGAAATCGATAGACCTTCGGATTGAATTGTTTCTGCTCCAATCGGGTAAACATTAATAATGTTTATTAAAGCAGTCCATAAAATAGCAATAGAAAGGAACCATTGCATTGTAAATGTCCCCCTTATAGTCAAAAAAGTACTATTCGTTTACCATAAAATTGTGGGTTGAAAATGGTTTATGAGCAAAATATATGCCTTATGAATCATTATTGAACAACTTCAACCGTTTTTAATCCAAAAAAATATTTTTCTATCTCATTTTTCTGATTAAAGAGAAGTTGTAATTGAAATGGCATTTGGTTATGATCTCTGAGCTCTTTTAACCAGGGTATTACAGAAACAAATTTTAGATCAACAATAGTCATGTATTTATTATGCCCCATATGATGGCTTTTTATAGCTGGATAATCGACAAACCATGAAAATGTTTTGATAAAAGATATGTCCGGCGATTGTTCAATAATGGCTTCTAAATCAGCTTTTTCAAACGTATAAGCTTCAACAAGGTTTATATCGCTAAAAATTGATAAATGGCGCATCTCATAGCAGTTTTTTTTTTCAATAATCACTTTCCAATAAATGGGTGCAAATAATGCGGGCAAAACATTAATATGATCTTTATGATGGATTTCTTTTGAAAGAACTGTTTTAGTGCGCTCAAGCTGAATGAATTGTATCGCTTTGCAGAATCCTGGATAAATCAGTAAAAAAGCAATGATGATGGCAGCAATCTCTTTTCTCTTTTTTGGATAAATAAACACGCAGGATACACCGATAATCAATGAACCCGTTAATAAAAAATCAATGATAAAGACAGATGGCATTGAATATCGGTAATGCGTAAACGGCAGCAACAGTTGAGTCCCATATGAAGTGATCACATCTAAAAAAAGGTGTAAACAAATCAATGTATACGTGAACAAAAAAAGATTTTTCCAGGAATACTTTTGATCAATCAGTCGCGAAATCAAAACCAAAATAGCAGCCAGAAAAAAACCGCCTGTAAAAGAATGACAAAATCCTCTGTGATGTATCATATATGCTTCCTGGCCCCATAAAAAAGCCAGGTTATCAATGTCCGGTAAGCTTGCAGCAATAATGCAATAGAGATGTTGGCGTTTGGTATTTGATGGCAGACAAAGGCTGCCTGCCATACCTGAAAGCGCATGTGTAATTGGATCCATAATTTATTTTGATTTTTTGTCGTTATTATCAGTGTTTGTTTTGGAATCTTTCTTTTCTGGAGGTTTGGGAGGTGGCGGATCAATAATCTCAACCGTCATTTCTATACGAACAATTGGATTGTCTCGAGGATCACGCTTTTGCGAAACAATAGTGTCTGCGATTTGAATCCCTTTCTCCACAGTTCCAAAAACAGTATATTTTCTGTCTAAAAATCTTGCGTCAGCCACACAAATAAAAAATTGAGAACCGGCACTATCAGGATGTGCAGATCGTGCCATGGACAAAATGCCACGTTTGTGGGGATATGAATTAAATTCTGCCTTTACACGATATCCAGGTCCTCCAGTGCCATGTTTGGAGCGATCTTTACTTTTTGAGTTTGGGTCGCCTCCCTGGATCATAAAATTGGGGATTACCCGATGAAATGTGGTACCATTATAAAAACCAGCCTTTGCCAATTCTATAAAATTATAGACATGATTAGGGGCAACTTCTGGAAAAAATGAAACTTGCATGTCACCAAACTGTGTATGAATAATCGCCTTTGTTGCTTTCATTATTGCAATTTCTTGTTCAGTAAATGTTTGATCAAGCATTTCCCCAAATTTTTTTTTCTGAATAGTTTGGGTGTTTCCAGCCGTTTCTTTTTGTGCAGAAGCAAAGACAGGCAGTATGATTATACATGCCATCATCCCAAATAGTATCTTTTTCATAAAAAACTCCTTTAGTGTAAAATTGAATTATTTTGTTTGAATTGGTAGATAGCATAAAATAATCAATCTAACAAAATAGTTTTTCAGAAAGCTTGCCCAGAAAACAAAAAGCACCTCTCGCCCTATATTTCAAACTGTTTCTTAAATCACCATGAACAAACCAATGGCATGTAACTTGCTAAATTAAACGCACACACCGAAATAATAGTCTTATATTATAAATGATTCAAAGAGGATAATCATAATGTATTACCGTTTATTCCTGTTTTTTTTGATCATGTGCATGGGATGCGCTGGAAAAAACCAACCGGCTGTACCCTTTATTTTACAAAACATTACATTAAAATATGAAAAACCCTATCCTTTAAAATCAATCGCTCCAAAATCTTACCTTTACATTACAAGTGAAAAAAAAGAAAAATATGAAAAAGCATCACTTCTAATTGATGCTCTCAAAAAACGTTTTCAACAAAATGCTTATTTTCAGGTAACTGATCACATTGATTTACATAAAAAAAATCCAAGCTATATTCTGAATATCAATCACTATGTGGAAAGTCCGAAGCAAAATGCGAAAAAAGCCGGTATTCGCGATATGCATGAGATCATTAATATTTGCGATCAATCTGATGCCTTGGTATCACTGGTCAGTTTATACGATCCTCGCCATTTTGAAGTCAAATGTGTGTTTATAATCAAATCAAAAGCCAAAAAAACATTTGAAGATGACAGCGAAGAATCTTTTGAAACTCGTTTAAGCAGACAGATATTTAATCGTTTAAATGAAATAATTACCGTACAAAGTAAAACGATTAATTGTTATATACCTGGAACATTGGATCAGAGGGCAAAAAATTATCTGATTCATTACCAATATGAAAAAGCGAAAGATAGATTACAATCCCTTTTACCTGCTTTTGATTTCTCCAAACATACCACGCAAGAAACATTAAACAAATATGCTATCTGGCATCGAAGCCATCTCAGGCAGATGGAAACAGATTTACTCAATTATTATGGGTATTTATTAGCATGCGAAGCCAGTAACGTATCTGAAGAAGCCTTGTATAAAATTTTTAAAGGCTACCAATCGGTTCTGTTGTTAACGGATAGTCCACAACTGATTAAGGCCTGTTCGCATGCACTGGGTCGTTTGGAAAACCAGATATCTCAACAACTATACCCAATGCAGTAGATTAACATATGATAAGGGAGTTTTTATGAAATCCTATCCATTCAAGTGTTTGATAATAGCAATCAGCGTTATGATAATTCTTATCAGTGGCTGTGCGAAAAGCCAGTTGAAAGTTGCTGAATTTATTCGTCCACCATCCAAAATATTGAGATTCAGAGATATTCATACCATTCAAATCCAGCAACCATCAATTTCGATTTCATCATCTGTGAGTATGGACAGGCAGTTTTTAAAAATGTACGAAAAGGTTATTCAGGATTCATTTCTACATGCGTTCAGTCATAAGCCCTGGTATCAAATTGGACAATCCTGTTCGACCGACAATCATCCAGATAATTTAGAAAAACAAATCCAAAAAAATGGACTTAAATGGATCAATCCAGTGCCATCAGAAAGTGAAAACAACAGGCAACATCGTTTGTTTTCCACTATCAATATTATTCGAAAACAGGAAAGTGGAACGGACATATCTTTAACAGCCAATATGAGTATTGTAATACTGGATGCTCAGGACAAGGAAATTTATGTTCAGTTATTCAATAATTTATTGGCAACAGTTAAAAAGCACGAAAAAAATACTTTTACTGAAAAGTTATGCATTCATCATCGATTAGCCAATCAGTTATTTCAACCGGCTGTAGAAAAAGTTGTTGAAGCAATTTATCCAAGAACAATTAAGCAAGTGATGAGTATTCATGATGCTTCAGATATGAAATGCAAGTTATTATTAGCTGCTGAAGGATTTCCAGAAGCGCTTGCACATATCAAGCAATCAATAAAGGAAAAAGAACGTATCTATATTCAGGAAAAAAATAAAATATTAAAAAAATATCAGCAGATCGAGTCAAATCTTGAAACGCAAAATTATTCAGATGAAGAAATTAGAGAGAAACGTATTGAACTGGCAAAAGAAAAAGAATCCAAAATTGATCAGGAAAGAAAATTATTATCAGGGGATTATAATAACTATGGAACAGCATTAGAGGCATTAGGATTTATTGATGAGGCAGCAATGTATTACGAAAAAGCATTTACTGCTGATCCATTTAACTACCTGGCAAGACTTGCTTTTCACCGGTTAATTTATTTTCGAAAAACAAGCAATAAAGAATTGGAGCTTAATCAGGAAACCATTGAATTGCCATTAAGGAGACAAAATGAATCATTATAATAATATTGTGCTTAATCGTTTTTTTATCAAAGGATTACTACCATACATTCTCATTTTTTTAATCTGCGGTTTAAATGGTTGTGCGAGTCAACATCAAATCCAACAAAAAAAAATTTATCATTCAGAATTTTCAGGTTTGCATCATTTACTTCTTTTAAATTGCGAAACAGTAAGGTCTAATGTAAATGCCGGTGTCTTCTCTTCATCTAAAAAGGATTCAGACATGGTTGCCCTGGCACTTGGTGAAGCATTTGGAAATGTGTCCCATATTCGTTTATCACATATCCCATTTACCGAAAGTAAGTCTCAAGAATTGTTAATCTCCCAAACCTTTCAATATGATGGAATACTCACTGGTAAAACCTGGTGGCAAATCAATGCAGAACATGAATCATCAAAAGTCAATGAGTTTGATTTGATGCTTCAGCTTGAGCTTCACAAAAAAGACGAAAACAACACCATTAAAACGCAGCATTTTTATATCCCTGTTATGAGCCGAAAAGGAATTATCATTAAAAATCAACTGTTTTTTTGCGAAAAAGATGATGAACCACTGGAAACTGTTTTTCAGACAAAAGTAGTACCCAATTTGTCACAAACCATTTTAAAGCTGACCCATAATACCCGAGAGATACCTGTTAAAAAGCCACCGCATTTTTTTGATTTAAAAAGCCAAATTTTATTTGAGTCAAAATCTTATTATGCGCTCATTCAGCATATTATTGAATCCAGACTCTCACAAAAAAATAATGATGTTTCCTTTTTACTGTTTAATGCGCGATTTAATGATGCTGTTGATCAATTAAATGAAAGTAAGCATTCAAGGGAAATGTTTACATTAAAAAAATATGCCAGTAAATTTCATACCGATCTTTATTTATTGGGGCTTTGTTTTGAAAAGACGGGTCGTATCAAAAAAGCACTGTCATGCTATCGATTTGTAATGAAATATGCACCCGATCAATCTCAATTATGTGCAGATGGAATTGGTCGGAGTCTCAAAACAATGGGGATAAGAGATCATATTCAATGGTCCAATTTAAAGGTTCAACAAGAACCTGCCTTTCAACTGACAGCACTTGTACAAGAAACTGTTTTAAGTGATGAACCCATCAATAAGATAACACCAAAAGAAACAAAAGATTCGAAACCCGTAATAGAGGAAAAAGTCGTTAGTGAACCTGTTCAATCGTCAAAAAAAATGAATAAAGATGATGAAATGGTGAACATTCAGATCTTGATTGATCAATGGTTATCATCCTGGCGCGCCATGAAAGCAGATGAATATCTCAGTTATTATGCAGAATCTTTTGAGCCAGAAAATAACCTTTCTTATACTCAATGGAAAAAAAAGAGAGTTGAACGTTTAAAACGAAAATCCATATTTGTTTCAATTGTAGGTGAAATAGACATCTTTTTTGAATCTGATACAACTGCAGTTGCTTTTTTTATTCAGGATTTTGAATCCAAGGGTTTTTATTATAAAGATCGGACCAAAAAGCGTCTTGTATTGGTCAAAGAAAAAAACTTATGGAAAATCCAAAAAGAACAAGTTCTTGAAATTATTCCTTAGGAATACTCGAAAAATAAGGAATGGTCGAAAAAGAATCACCCGTTGCAAAACACATTACCCGTTAAATCGAGGGCCAAAATTGCCCGACTGGGTTAAATAGTCTCCCAACAAGTTGTTATAATTAAAGGTTTTTTCCTATCAAAATATCAAGAACTTTTAAGACCAAAATAGTTCAGTATTTTAGAAACAATACGCTTTGGAATTTCTGTATTTTCCGGTTCAGGATTATTGATATTTGAGAGTATAGAATGTGTCATTTGCTTTCGTTGTGTTAACACTTCTCCTAACAGTTTTGAAATTTCGGGTTGCGCTTCAATGAGAGGAGCAATGTCTTTTTTCCCAATTTCTAACAAATGCGTATCGGTTAATGATATAACACTGGCACTTCTAGTTTCTCCAGTCAGAAGTGCTATTTCACCAAAAATATTTTCAGCACCCAATCGTCCTAACTCAACCTTTTGATTGTTTTCAATTTCAAGACTAATAGACACGACTCCTTCGACAATAATAAACAAAGAATTTCCCACATCTCCCTGTTGAACAATCGTCTGTCCCGCACGATAATGAAGATGCTTGAATCGCTCTATAATAAAATTTCGATCTTTTTCAGAAAAAGGCTTAAACAATTCGATTTCTTTTAGCAAGCTAATAGATTGTGTGGTTTCATCTTCTTCAAGAGGGACGTCATTGGTCATATAAATGCGATGGCGTTGCATGGCCAGATGAATCCTTGCGCGTTTTAAATGAATGAATACCCGTGTCCATACAATTTCATCAATCTGATTTTTGATAGCATATTGATCTGAACTATAAAAAACACCATACATTGTAGAAAACTCTGTTGTACCTTTAAATCGAACAAATGGCAGGGGATCATTCTTTATTTCTTTAACAGACAATAAGGCATCCATGATAATTTTTTTCACGCGATCAGGGGCATGCGATGGATCAACATGAATCATAAAATGATGTTCATAATTAATATTTGGATAACAATAATTGGTAATTTCATGGTCAGACACAATGCTGTTTGGAACATTCCGAACGCTGTTATCTCTTGACCGAAGACGAGTTGAACGCCAACTGATATCCAACACCTTACCTTCGGGTAAAGACCCGATTTTAACCCAATCGCCTGTTCTGAAAGGACGTTCAATATTTAATGCAATTCCTGAAAAAATATTGGAAATATTCATTTGAACCGCAAGGCCAATAATCATTGCAAATACACCAGATGTTGCCAGCAATCCTGTAATACGCTCATCAAAAACAAATGCGATAATACCAAAAATGGATAAAATAAAAATAATGAAAGCAACAAATCGCTTGGCAACAGTGGGAATTTTTCGATTTGTTTTCTTTTCCAAAGGAATCCATATAAATCTTCTAATTCCTAAATTTAAACAAAAAGCCGGTACTATCCACCACAGTACATCAAAAAATTTTTTAATCAGCCGAACATTTTCCATGCTGGTTTTATCAATCAAGCTGTTTAAAAGTAAGATTTCACAGGTTAACAGAATTAAAAATCCGAAAATGATTTGTATAAACCAGATCGCGTTGGAATAAGAGTGAAATAATAGTCGTTTGCGAATAATGATCGTTAAAAACACAATGCAGGTTGTTAAACTGATGAGCAGTTTCATCGAAAGGCCACCCGGAAAAATTTCATTCAACTGGCTCAATCCAAATTGGCTACGTTCGATCCTGATCCCCATATTAAATTGAGAATATGTGATCATGCCACTGTTAATATCCAAATATTTCGGCGACCCCAATGCACTTTCCAAAGCATTACTTTGAAAAAAATTAACCTGATCAGCAGCCCATCCATAGCAAGGATTCATCACATTCGCTGTATTGATTTGGGACAATAGGGTTTTCTGATTCATCATGTCCATGCCAATCATGTCAACCACAAAGATTAACTGATTCCTGTTGAGTGATTGATGCCGAAAACTAAAGCCTATTAAATGCTTGCCAAATGAAAGATTGTATGGAAGAAAGTCAGCGCTGAATCTTCCTTTGAGATGATATAAATGATAATGTGTGCCATCATCTGATATTTCTTGTTTAATGTTGTTCAATATCACAGGGGTAACGGTTGCGTTTTTAAAGACAATATCTTTTGTATTCAGATCACCGCGAAATCGGAACCACAGATAGCAGTCAATTGAAAATAACAAAGAATTGATATTGATATCGGTTATTTCATTGATCTTAATACCCGTATAAACCACACGAGTTTTTGTGAGAGGCTGATTATCAAGGATAATTTCTTTCTGATTTTTAGGGGCAGCGATCGATAATCTACCAGTCGCCTGCAACTGATTCATTGCAGAAATAATTTTTCCATGTTTAAACACACCAACAGACACTGGCTTGGGACAATCACCATGCGCATTGAAATAATTAAAGCCTGTGATTCCCTTGATAGCATTATCAATACCCGAAATTTCAGAAAGAGCATCTCTGACAGCCTGTCGGGCTTCATCGATGGGTAAATTGTTTTTAGCAATACTGTTTTTAATGGCATGATATAGTACTTTGATGGTGTCATAAGCAAATGCAGCGTGCCATCCAGGTTCTTTGGAAAAACAGCGAATATATTCATTTCTGAATTGCTGACCAGCTTCATTAGCAGTGTCAAATATAATTGGGGTAATAACATAAATACCATTGGTGTAGAAACCGGGTTGTTCTTGTTCAGCGGGAAATGATTCAAATCCTTTTTGAAATGATGACGATGCAAACGCATCTGGTGTGATAATAGGAATTTTGAGTTGCCGGTCTTTGATCATTTTTACCAGTTGAATTCCTTCATTGGCATGCATGGCCAGAAACAAAATACCTGATGGTTGATCAAGTGGCAATTCGTCAACAATGGCTGACAACGACTGTTCTTGTTGTGAATCATTCACATTTATGATTGTTTTGTATGATACTGTCAGTCCAAATTTTTTGCATTCTTTTTCAAAAACTTGGCCAAGGTATGCTCCATATTCAAGGTTTTCGTGGATGATACTGACATGTTTTTTATGCAATACTTCTTTCACATAAATGGCTAAAAATTTACTTTGAAGATAATCATTGAATATTGTTCGAAAGTACCAATCATTATCCAATGTAACGTTAACATTGGTTGAAGCCGGTGATATTGCGGGAACACCAAATTGTTTATAAACGTTTCCGGCACGAATGGAGCAAGAACTGTAATGATGCCCAATAACCGCTACATGTCGTTTTTGTTTGGCAATTGTACGGGCAATCTCATCCGATTTATCCGCATTGTTATGATCGTCAAAGGTTTCAATACTAATGGGGATATAATCTGAGCCATACTTTATTGAGAGGTTTTTCAAGCATAATCGAATACCCTGAACAAAAGATTCTCCATTAATAGCATCTTTGCCTGACATTGGAGCAACAACAGCTATTTTAATGCTATCTTTTTGGGTAAGATGGTTTGAATGATAATTAATGAATAATAAACACAACAGAATTAAAATAAAGAGTAGGACTATATATTTTTTTTTCATATGAACAGCCTTGTATCAATTCGGAGAAACTTGTTATTGTGACCAGAAACGTTGTAAATTTTATCATAGTCGTTTCGATTATTCAATTGCCAAAAAAGCTTTTCTATGATTTCAGATGTAAGCAGCAAGTATTCTCTTGATGAAAAAAACGTTGCTGATCAATTCTATTTCATATAATAACACAATAAAACAACAATCCAATGCTGGTATTATTTTCAGGTAATCAACACAAAAGTATTTTACGCTTGTGAAAAATTGAAAAACTTACCCGCGTATTGGCAACGTTGGGAATTTCAGTGGAACAATTAATGAACATTTAGTAATTATTTTTTTTCTCTTTGAATTGGCTTGTTGAAAAAATACTGAGCAGACAACACTTACATCAAAAATAATTCATTACACACAAAAAGGAAAAGATAATATGTCAAAAGTATTGATTATTGGAGCAGGTGGCGTTGGCCATGTGGTCGCCCATAAATGTGCACAGGCTGATGAAATTTTCTCAGAGATTATGCTTGCCAGCAGAACAAAATCCAAATGTGATGCTATCGCAAAAACCATAAAAAAAACAATACAAACGTCGCAAGTTGACGCTGACAACGTACCAGAACTGATCCAATTAATTCGTTCATTTAACCCTGATGTCATTATCAATGTTGCACTTCCGTATCAGGACCTTCATATTATGGATGCCTGTCTTGAAACAAACGTTCACTATCTTGACACAGCCAATTATGAACCTGTTGATGAAGCAAAATTCTGTTATAAATGGCAATGGGAATATCATGACCGATTTAAAGAAAAAGGAATTATGGCCTTATTGGGAAGTGGTTTTGATCCAGGGGTTACCAATGTCTTTACAGCCTGGGCAAAGAAACATCACTTTGATCAAATTCATGAATTGGATATCATTGATTGTAATGCCGGTGATCATGGCCAACCTTTTGCGACAAACTTTAATCCGGAAATCAATATCAGAGAAGTTACCCAAAAAGGTCGATACTACGACAATCAACAATGGATTGAAGTTGAACCGATGTCCATTTCAAAGACATATGATTTTCCTGAAGGAATTGGTCCTAAAAAAATCTATCTATTGTATCATGAAGAGTTGGAATCACTCACCACTCACTTTTCAGAAATTAAGAAAGCCAGATTCTGGATGACCTTTTCAGATAATTATTTGAATCATTTAAAGGTACTTGAAAATGTTGGAATGACAAGAATTGATCCGGTCATGTACGATGGAAAAAAAATCATTCCATTACAATTTTTAAAAGCACTTCTTCCTGACCCTGCATCACTGGGACCTTTAACAAAAGGCCAAACCTGTATTGGTTGTATTGTCAAGGGAGAAAAAAGTGGGCAGCCCAAAGAATACTATGTTTACAATATTTGTAATCATGAAACTGTCTACAAAGAAGTTGGCTCTCAGGCAATTTCTTATACAACTGGTGTCCCTGCAATGATTGGCGCTAAAATGATGCTGACGGGGAAATGGATGAAATCAGGTGTCTTCAATATGGAACAGTTTGATCCTGATCCATTTATGGAAGATTTGAATATTTATGGATTACCATGGAAAGAAATAACATTTTAGTTAAAGATTTGTCAGACATTCAAACGCCAGCTTTTGTGGTTGACCAAAATGTTCTGAAAAAAAATCTTGATATATTGGCCACAGTTAAGAGACGAACAGGCTGTAAAATTCTTCTTGCCCTTAAAGGGTTTGCCATGTTCAAGGTTTTCCCTTTGCTTCGGGAAACGCTTGATGGTGTTTGTGCCAGCTCCCAGGATGAAGCCAGGCTGGGCAGAGAAACATTTAATAAAGAAGTACACAGCTTTGCAGCAGCATTTAGTGATACAGAATTTGACTCTGTCCTTCGTTTTTCAGATCATGTTGTGTTTAATTCTTTCAGCCAATGGAAACGATTTCGGGAAAAAATGAAAGCAATATCAAAAGCAATCTCTTGCGGTATTCGTATCAATCCTGAACATTCTGAAGGAACCGTGCCACTTTATGATCCATGTGGAAAAGGCTCACGATTGGGTGTAAAGCGAGCGGATTTTGATGAAAAAGAAATGGACGGCATTTCCGGAATTATGTTTCATACATTATGCGAACAAAACTCTGACGCTTTAGATAGAACAGTGGCTGTTGTTGAAAAACATTTTGGGAAATACCTTCATACGCTTGCCTGGGTTAATTTTGGCGGAGGACACCATATTACCAGAAAAGATTATAATCTTGAGTTGCTTTGTAAAATCATTGAAACCATAAAAAACAGATATCAGATTGATATCTATCTTGAACCTGGCGAAGCAGTCGCTCTAAATGCTGGATATTTTGTTGCCAGTGTACTGGATATTATCAAAAATGATATGCCCATAGCTATTTTGGATACATCTGCTGCGACCCACATGCCTGATGTTTTAGAAATGCCTTACAGACCACACATTATTGGCAGTGATAAAAATGGGGTTAAACCCTTTTCATATCGATTAGGCGGGATGTCTTGCCTTGCTGGTGATGTCATTGGTGAGTACTCTTTTGATCAACCATTAACCTTAGGAGATAAGCTCATTTTCACAGATATGGCACATTATACAATGGTAAAAACCAACACATTCAATGGAATCCGGTTACCATCCATTTTCTTATATGATGCCTCAAACAGAACAATAGAAACCGTCAAAGTTTTTGGTTATGATGACTACAAAATGCGATTATCTTAAATTAACGAAACAAGATCGAATACATCCTAGGTGATTTCCGAAAAAGAATATACCAAGATCAAGTTCCCCCCTTGAGGGCATGCGCGTCAAGCTAAATAACT
>Ga0272440_1001921_pt1 | contig 16545 bp, 2 predicted proteins | sample SSMMMBAug17_FD_192440 | JGI IMG/M metagenome (GOLD analysis project Ga0272440, IMG submission 192440) | Marine sediment archaeal communities from Little Sippewissett salt marsh, Falmouth, MA, United States - SSM-MMB-Aug17 | ecosystem: Environmental > Aquatic > Marine > Wetlands > Sediment ... | reverse complement strand
GGAACTTATTTTCCGGGCATTCCTTAGAGATGCACAGCCGTGCGTCTCTAACATCTTTCCTTGTTTTAATTCACGCTGAATACCAAAAAAAATAACAAGCCAAAAGTTTCACAAAACACGTGAAATTCATCAACAAATCTGATACAATTATTCTATTTACGAAATTAATGATACGCGATGTTCAAGTCTTTAAAAAAAAACTTGAACATCAAGTGATAATAATCCGATCCAGGAGCAAAAAAAACAGGAGACTGCCCATGAAACGCATCCCTAAAATTTTAAGCTGGATATATTTAATTATCTGGCTATGTCATCCACCTTTATTTTGTGCAGACATTGAACATGTTAGTGGTTTACATTCCACCACTCATGTAAGCCATCAGGTATCAAACAATACCCAAATCACTGTTGTCTGGGAAAAACCCACGTCAGGTGTGCACAATATTACCGGCTATTATTATCTCTTCAATACCAACAGTACACATGTGTTTACGATGGATAATACATCGAATGGTCAGGCCACCTATGTTCCCACCGATGCCCCGCGTGGAGCGGTCAGCCCTATTTATTCAAATATGGATGACACTCCCATTTATTGTCATGTTGCGGCTGTTGATGAAGGTAATGAAGTCATGGGGCCCACACAAACAGTGGGGCCTTTTCGTATTGATGATGTTCCTCCTTTTCCTGCGACAGTTATTGCACCAGACATTACAGCAGATAGTGTCGTTACATTACGTATGGGGGCGCAATATGCCACTGAAATGAATATCAGCAGTCATGCCTATGGGCGTGGCATTTGGGAACCATTTCAACAGGTCAGAACATGGCAGCTGGATGACTATGTCGGTACGCATATTTTATATGTTTGCTTTCGAGATGCTGCCGGCAATATGTCTCAAACACAAACGGCTATATGGTATGATCGTGTCTGTCCAACACTTGACATAAAAGCGGAAACCACACAAACCATTCATACAGATCCGGTTCCTGTAACAATCACTTTTGATGAAAAAATTGTTAATTTTAGTCAATCTGATATTGTTGTTGAAAATGGACACCTGGCAAACTTCTCATTTCAGCAAGATAGTGAAGGGTTTGCATCAGTATTTACCTTGACTGTTCAACCATTGACACAAGGGCATTTTTCTCTATTTGTTCCTGAAAATGTTGCCAATGATCTGGCTCAAAATGGCAATATTTCTTCTAAACAATTGGTTTTATTATATGATAGCCTACAACCAACTGTGTCGCTATCCAGTGATGTACATCAGTTTACCCAATCTATTGAAATCCCCATTACTGTTACATTCAGCGAACCTGTTTATGATTTTTCAAAAGGAGATATTCTCACTAAAAATGCCATCCCCGACCAATTGATTGCACTGGGAGACAATATGCCTTACTCAAAATATACCTTTGTATTAAAAGCATTTGGTGACGATCAGCAGGGTGAAGGTTTGATTAGTGCATGGATTCCGGCGGATAAAGTAACCGATATCGTTGGCAACTCAAATATTGGATCTCCAATGATCACCTTTACGCGAGATATCACAAAACCAAAAGCCACAATTGAAACATCATATACAAATACAGCCATATCTCCAATATCAATAAGCCTGACTTTTGATGAATTAAGTCAGCTAACCGCTTCGGATGTACTTCAGATTACAAATGCCACCCTGACCCATCTAAACATCACCAGCAATTATTACACACAACTTTGTTTTCAAGTCACACCGCAATCATCGGGTCATGTCGAAATATCGCTCAATTCCGGGACCTTTTTCGATCAGGCGAACAATTTAAATGATGAACCTGTTTCCATCACGATTCCTTTTGACAGCTTAAAGCCAACCCTATTGGTTGGATCGGATCGTCATTCTCCCACATATTTGACTCAGATTCCTGTATGGATCTCTTTTAATCAACCTGTTATCGGTTTTGAATCTAAAGATATTACAGTTTCCAATGCGCAAATAATAGCTTTTGAGCAGGTGTCATCAAGTGAATATGAGATAGAGATTGCCTTTGATGCGCCTGGCAAGACACAGGTTTTTATCTCCGAGGGAGTTGCACAGAACATCAGCGGCTATACAAATTTTTCTTCAGGTCTATATGAAATCATTTATGAACCAAACACACCACAGGTATTAGATGCAATAGATCATGTGTATTGCTTTGAAGATCATATTGCCGGCCCCATTTCTGCAAGGATTTTTGATGCTGAAGGCGGAACTTACACTGTTTTTGTACAAACATCGGATCAACTATCTACTTTGTCACACAATCTGACCCTGTGTGTGGATACAAATTGTCAGGCCATGCCTTATAAAGGATTGTTATTAAGCGCACAGGAACAAAAAAACATGCAATTATTTGTCAGGCCGTTGCCCAATGTTAATGGATCTGCCAGTTTGACAATCAGTGTAATGGATAAGGTATATACTGTATCTCAATCAGTGTCAGTTGAAGTTACGCCAGTGAATGATCCGCCAGTTCTAGAGATTGAGCAGCATCCAATTATATATAATGAAGATGATGGGGATACAATTATTATTCAGTCTGCGTCAGTAAGCGATTTGGATTCATCCCATTTTAATAATGGTCACTTGATTGTGGATTTTGTTGAACCTCATGCAGACAATTTGTTAGGGATTCGGAGCCAGGGCACAGATCCCGGATTGATTTCGATTGGCGGACAAACAGAACTCTATTGGGGGAATAACCATTTTGCCTATTTTACCGGTGGACTTGGCGTTACCCCATTAACCATTGATTTTGTCAATGCCTATGCAGATGCAGCAGCAATTTCAACTTTAATTGAATGCATCACCTATGCAAACACGTCTCAGAGACCCATTGAGGGTACTACGCTGGTTCGCTTTAAACTCGACGATGGAAATAGTGGTATTTCTGTTCCAAAAACCAACCCGATTACAATCATATCCATAAACGATCCGCCTATAATTGAGCTTTCAAATAAATCTGTGGCCTATACAGAGAATCAAGCACCTGTTTATGTCAGTGATTATGCGCGGATCACAGATAAAGATGCGATTTCCTGTCAATCTTACGAATTACGAGTTGAGATAATAGAAAATGGGACGCCTTTTGATCATCTTACCATTCAAAATCAAGGCGATTCGTATGGCCAAATTGGTGTGAATGGTAATGATGTCAAGCATAGTGGTAAGCATGTGGCAAAGTGGTCTGGGGGCTCTGGCATGAATAATCCACTGATTGTGACCTTTAATGATCAGGCGAAGATCGCCACTATAAATATCAATAACAATAACAAGATTATGTTGATGTCAATCTATAATGTCGTCCAGGCAGTTACCTATCATACTGAATCTGATATTCCATCAACACAAGAACGAACCATTTCAATTACGCTGACTGAGCCTGATGGCACAACCAGCGGGCCGATGATCCGAAAAATACCGGTAACATCAGATAATGATCCGCCTGAACATCATGTCCAAAAAAATATTTCAATCAAAGAAGATACCCCCCTGGTTCTTTCCGGTGGAGAAGGAATATATGTGACAGATCCGGATATATTAAACGATGATTTGCGGATGACGATTACTGTGGATAATGGAACTTTCAGCCTGGGCAGTACTGACAATATCGATTTTCTTTCGGGTGATGGTTTTCATGATACAGTTGTTGTGATTAATGGAAAGCTCAATCACATTAATCAAGCAATTGATGGCATCACGTTTATTCCAAATCCAAATTTTTCAGGTCAGACCGGCATGACCTTTCGTTCCAGTGATCAAGGTTCAACAGGCTCAAGTAATGTTCCCAGAAATGATGACGACACAATTATCATTGACATTCAGCCAGTTCCCGATGCCCCTCATATCAGTCACCCCGGTATTGTTCAATTTTCAGAAGATACCATTGCCAGTGTGGGGTTGCATTTGACAGATGTTGATGGCGATATTGTCAATATTTCTGTGGCATCAGCTGATACCCAACTGATACCATCCCAAAACATCAGTCTGACCGGTACCGATCTTGCTCAAACTGATGACAGCTATACCATTCTGACATCAAAAGAGACAATTTATCCAATATCCATGAATATTCAACCGGCACCCGATCAATATGGCGAAACCAATATCACCATCTTGCTTACTGATGCTTCTGGACTTTCATTTACCAGAAATATCCATGTGAATATCACACCTGTCAACGATATGCCAACAATTTCAAATATTGCGAATCAAGAAACCATTGAGGATTTTGCCTCTGCCCAAATTCCATTCACTGTAACTGATCTTGAATCCCCCCCAGAATCTCTTTCATTTTCAGTAAACGTATCAGAGCCTTCAAAAATATCCAAAGTAACATTTGATGGACAGGGCATTTGGCGTACCATGCAAATTCAACCCGCACAGGATGCGGTTGGAGCAGTTCAAATGACTGTGACTGTTTGGGATCATCAAGGTGGTGCATCTGACACGTCTTTTGAATTAAATATCATACCGGTAAACGATGATCCTGTTGTCAACTTACAGGCAACTGCTGATGGGCTGGAAGATAACACAACAATTATTCACTGGTCATTGATTGACATGGATGGTGATTTGGTGGGGATTTCAGCAATCAGTTCCAATGAAGAAGATCTTCTGCCAGATGAAAACATCATTATTGAAGGTCCGAATGTGTATCAGGAAAACAATACATTCTACCTCCAAACCACTGCGGGGGAACCTTCAAATCTAAGTCTGATTATCCATCCCTTAGCCAATAAAAATGGCGAAGCAAATGTAATTATGACAATTATTGATCCTGACGATCGGCCAACGACAGCCATTTGCTTACTGCATATTATACCGGTGAATGATCCGCCAACAATAGCCCCCATAGAAACACAAAGCACTGATGAAGACAAAAAAACCGCAATTATTCCAATTCAAGTTTCAGATATTGATAATGACACAATCGATTTATCCATTTCTGCCCACTCACTCAATCTGACACTTGTTTCAGATGATGGTTTTTTGTTTTTTGGCGAAAACAGTCAGTTGGTCATTACCCCGCAAGACAATCAAAATGGACGCGCATTAATTTCTGTTATTATTAGCGATCCTGATGGTCTAACTGCTGCCACACAATTTGATCTCAATATCTTACCTGTAAACGATCCGCCCACAATTACAGAGATTGACCATCAAATTACAGCAATCAACATACCCCTTGCCCCAATTCCATTTATGATCCATGACTTTGAAACATCTGCCAATGAATTGACATTGAAAGCAATCCCTTCCATCCCCATTGACATTCATTTTTCCGGAGATGACAACAATCGATTACTTCACATCATCAATCCACAAACACATACCGGTTTAATAAACATCGATATTATCGTTGCAGATACCCAACAACTGACTGGCAGTACATCCTTTACGCTCACGATTACTGAACATAACGATCCGCCCGAAATTAGCGACTTGAATGATCAGATGATTCAGGAAGATGGGATCTTAGAAGATCTCGGATTTAATATATCCGACAAACAAACCGATGCAGTTGATCTTGAAATTCACGTCCAATCCTCGAATGAATACCTGGTACCCCAACAAAATGTTATACTAGAAGGAATTGGGGCCACGCGACGCTTGACAATCAAACCTGTCAGAAATCGCTCTGGAGATACTGTCATTCAAATTATTGTTAAAGATCCATTTGGCCTGGTAACAATATCTGAATTTACATTAAGTGTTTTACCGGACAATGATTCTCCAATTTTATCGCTGGTACCACCAGGCGCTTGTGGATATCGTTTTACATTGCTTCATGATTTAGCAGGCCGTTCAGTTGCTTTTGGTCTGAATGATCTGGGGCAGTTGGGTATTGGACAACCAGACAATCAGTATTCTCCGGTTCCCATAATGAACAATGTTAGCCGATTATATGCAGGTGGACTTCACGCCGCTGCATTGACTGTTGATGGCAATATTTATGTCTGGGGAAACAATGATTTTAATCAGCTCGGAATTGAGGATCTTTTATCTGCCAATACACCGCAACTGATGCAAACCCCGATGAATAATATTCAAAGTATGGCGTTGGGGAACCATCACAGCATTGCCCTAAGTAAAAATGGTCAATTATGGGTATGGGGAGACAATACATTCGGTCAAACCGGAACAGACAGTTTGGACCCATTAATAACACCGGTTTTATTAGAACAGGACAGTGAAAATCAGATGCTGAACCCGATGGTCGCAATATCTGCCGGAAAATTTCATTCTGTAGCACTGGATCGAACCGGAACTGTTTGGGCATGGGGACGTAATAATTTAGGGCAATTAGGGGATGGCACACAAATCATGCACAAACGCCCCATGCAGGTGTTGGATTCTGATGGCGGACCATTTCAAGGTGTCATTGCCATTGCATCTGGTGACAATTTTGTTCTGGCGCTGACCAATGATGGCCTTGTTTGGGCATGGGGTGATAATTCATCCGGTCAACTTGGCCTGTCGCGAGAAGAAAAATTTCTTCAATATCCACATCTGGTTCAAATAAAAAAACCTTGCCAGGCCATCGCTGCTGGACATCAACATGCTTTGGCGCTTACAACTGATGGTCATGTGATGGCATGGGGGAATAACAAATATGGTCAGTTAGGTATCGGTTCAACTGAGTCGACAGAGTGGACCAATACCCCCACACAAGTAATCATGGAAACAGATCGATTGCCTCTAAATCAAGTTCAATCCATTGCTGCTGGAGATGATCATAGTATGGCCATTCTGAGTAATGGGCATGTCATGCTTTGGGGTAAGAACAGTTCTGGTCAGTTGGGAGACAGCACAATGACAGATCGTGCATATCCAACGCCATTACCCGGGACCGATCCTGATGGTCTGTATAATGTGTTTACCTTTTTAGAAGATCATGATTCAATTCCATTTGCCTGGATGAATGCTGATGCTGAAACCGAAAGTCAATTTCTCACAGCCACTGCGCATTCATACGATCTTTCAATGGTCAGCCAAAAAGATATATCTGTCACCCATGTTAATGGCGAGTCTGTTTTCCAGGTAACCCCTGTTCCTGATGCACAGGGCGTGGCCAATATGTGTACGTCACTTTCAGACCCTCAAAAAATGTCAGTCACATCCTGTATACAGCTTTTGATAGAAAATATAAACGATCCGCCACGCATTGCCCAGGTTCCTGAACAAAAAACCAGTGAAAATGACATGCTAGGCCCAATTGTTCTTACAATCAGCGACCTCGAAAGCATGGCCAAAGACTTGGTAATCAAAGGTCATTCCTTAACACCTGAAATGGTCAGCGAATCAGATATTACCATTATCGGCTCAGGTAACTCAAGATTACTGTATATTGAAACCCAAAATCAAACGCATGGAAATATTACCATTGTATTAACTGTCCACGATCCTGAAGGATTGACGCAATCTATACAGTTTCCCCTATTTATCAATGATCGACCAGATATTATCGCCCCATCACTCATTCAACTGATTGAAGATCAATCTTTTTCACTGGAATACACTGTTTTAGATATTGAATCCGCAGCCTGTTCCTTAACGCCAGTCATTCTGTCAAGCGATCCTTCTTTGATTGATGCAAATGCAATTGACTTTTCGTGTAATAACAATCAATTTGAGGCCAGAATTGTTCCCCAAACCAATAAAAGTGGCAGCTGTATGTTAACGCTGATTGTCTCTGATGATATGGCTGAAAGTTACCAAAACATTACTGCGATCGTTCAACCGGTTAATGATCCGCCTGAAATTCATGTAGCACAACCCACCAAAACTTACACAGAAAATGCATCACCCCTTCTCATTTTTGCAGATGCAGAGCTTGTGGATGTCGATTCTTTCAATTATGATCTGGGCCGCCTGTCAGTGCAGTTAACAGAAAATGCAGAAAAACAGGATCGCCTCTTTATCCAAAATTCCGATGATACCAACGCCATTCAAGTTATTGAAATCAGTGGAAACATGAATGTTTTTTATGGGGGGCTTCCCCTTGGAACCATATCAGGGGGACAAACAGGATATTCGCCGATGGTTATTCAATTAAGCAATTATGTATCCAGACTGGCGATATCAAAATTAATTCAGCAAATTGCTTTTGTCCATGACACTGATCGACCCTGCTCAAGCGATCGACATCTTTCGGTTGTTTTAACTGAAAGTGATAACACAGTTGGCATCCCTACATCATTAACGATTCCTGTTGCAGCAATAAATGATGATCCCCAACTGTATTTGAGGAATACTGCGATTGCGAATTCTATTGAGATTTCATCCGTGTATGAAAAAGAACAATTAATTTTTGACTCTGATCATGTGGGGAGTTTATGGATTAAAGATCCTGACATTATGGAAAAGGAGCTGTTTCTTGAAATTAAAACAGAAAAGGGAATTATTTCTTTGAATGCAGATATTTTCGACCCAATCACGCAACACACGTCCACACATATTTCGATGTCGGGTACATTGACATCAATTAATACAGCTTTGGAAAACATGGTCTATTCGGCATTTGCTGATGTTCAGGGAAAGGAAATTATTCATATCGAAATCATGGATCATGGGTATCATGGATTAGGCGGTGGCCAATGGCAATTATTCGAGTTGCACACACTCATTCATAGCGACAACGATCCACCACAAATTCAACAAATTCCGAACCAGTATGTTGATGAAGATACCCAAATCAGTATCCCTTTTGCAATTACCGATGTTGATGGTGATGATATTGTGTTGACCATTGCATCTTTTGCATCCGATATTATCAAACCAGATAAGATTTCACTGACAGGTCCGTCCATTATTCAGACATTAGAAAGCCAATACATCATTCGTGTTGGTGTGGATGCATCAGCTGCGCTGACATTGGTCTGTCAACCTGAAATAAATCAATTCGGGGAAGTGCCATTTATTCTAACAGCTTTAGATCCTGAACAATACAGCCATAATCATAATTTTTCTGTTCATGTGCGGCCGATAAATGATCCACCGCATATCAGCGGTATGTTCACACCTGCAACCTATCAGGAAAACAGTTCTCCAATGACATTTTGCAAGGGCATCAATCTATTTGATCCTGATGATAGTAAAATGATGCAAGCTGTCGTTCGCATTGTTGACAATTATCAATATGGTGATCAAATATCACAAACCCTTTATGGCAATATTATCGCAATTTCTGAAGGTAATAGCCTGACCTTCTTGGGAACGTCATCATTGACAGATTATGAATCTGTTCTCGACAGTCTGACATTTGAACATTCTACAGATAATCCCAACGAAAACAGCCGCAGTATTGTAATTACTGTCAACGATGGTGTGGATACCAGCTTACCAATTACACGAACGATTCATGTCAAAGCCACCAATGATCGTCCGGGTTTATGGCTCAACAACGAACAAGTGAAAGATTTTCAAGCAATTCCTGATATTCTGGAAGAAAGCCAGTTGCGTTTCAATTATGAAGAAAATTTTCTTGAAATACGCGACCCAGATGTTCGTGAAGGTGAAATGACCATTCGTATTTCATCAGACAAGGGACTTCTTACATTAAATGCACTGGCCACACAAAATTTAACAATTATTCAGGGCAGTTTTCAAAATTTTGATGCTGTCGTTTTTCAAGGACAGTTAACCAATATCAATAATGCCTTAAATGGCATGTACTTTTGGGCACTACCCGATCAATTGGGCGATGCTCACATTGTCGTTCAAATGAATGACAATGGATATAGCGGCGCTGGTCCAGGCATTGATGTCATTCAAATGCTGTCCTTTAAAATCAATGCAGTGAACGATCCGCCAGTTATTGCAAGAATCAATAGTCAGGTCACCCTTGAGGACACAGCTGTCTCTATTCCTGTCTCTTTATCAGATCAAGAGTCTGATCCATTAACAATTTGGCTGGAATCAGACAATCACTTGCTGGTAAAGCCTTCAGAATGTTCCTTTATCGGTGATCGCATTTTGCTGGTCAATAAAAACAAATATGTCATTGATACCAGTGGCACGGCTGCACAGATAACCGCTGTGATAAAACCATCAGAAGATAGCTTTGGTCAAACCATGCTGACAGTATTGGCCACTGATGGTCAATTAACTGAAACCCGACAATTTTCATTCTCAGTACTCGCAGATAATGACCCGCCCAAATTTACTGTAATCCCTTCAGAAAGTTATCCTGAAGCTTTAACAGTATACTATCTGGATCTCAACCCTTATGTACTGGATATTGACCACCCAGATGATCAACTTCAATGGACAGCGACCAGTGAATCTTTAGATGTCAGTATATTTAAAGGTCTATTGACAATGTATCCGCCAGATAGTGACTGGTATGGAATGGCATCTGTTGATGTAACCATTACCGACCCTGAAGGTTTATCGCTGACCGGTACAATTAAAATAGAAATTACACCTGTTGCTGATCCACCTGTTATTTCTGAAATTGAGGATCAAGTGTTTGCACTGGGGGCCATTATCCCCATACTCCCTTTTACAATTACTGATGCTGAAGGCGGGGAACTTGACATTTCAATCCATTCTTTTAATGAAAACATCATTCCCAATAACGACAACGCGTTGTCAATCAATGGAAATGGGCGAACCTATCAATTGACAACTGAAGCCGGTCACATGAACAATCTGTCATTATCCATTGTGCCGGTTTCAGACAATGGTGGGGCAGCAGATATTTGTATCACTGTAACAGATGACACGCAACTATCCACAACGCGTTGTTTTAATGTACATATCGCCCCCTATTTGATTACAGCGATTGCAGGAATTCATGGAACAATCAATCCAGAAGGTGTGATTGCGATTGATAAAGAAGGCGCATATTTACCTTTTTATTTTATTCCAGATCCCATGTACCAGGTTGATATGGTTATTGTTGATGGTAAATCTGTGGGGTCGGTTTCTGAATATATCTTTTTTGATATTCGAGACAATCATGACATTCGGGTTTATTTCCGAACAGCAGATACCTTTACAATCACTCCAAAAGCCGGACCAGGTGGGACAATCAATCCATCTGGAGAACAGACTGTTTATGCCGGTGATAATATTTCATTTGCAGTGATCCCAAATGCGGGGCATGCCATTGCAGATGTTCGCATAGACAAAGTCTCAATTGGCATCACTGATAATTACTTATTTGAGAATATATCACAAAATCATGAAATCGCTGCTTATTTCAAAACTGTTACACCGCCAGTGGCACAATTCGATGCCAATCCAATAACAGGTTATGCCCCATTGACTGTTCAAATGATTGATCAGTCTCAGGGTGATATTGCGACCTACAAATGGAATTTTGGTGATAATTCAGATAGCGGGTTGCCATCACCTGTACATACGTATGCAACACCAGGATCGTATTCGATCAGCCTGACAGTCAGTGGCCCTGGAGGAGTCAATACCCTTTTCAAAAAAGAATTCATTACAGTTCAACGCGTACCTGTACAAGTCGATTTTCAGGCAGATCAGCGACTCGGTGTCGCTCCGCTCAAGGTTCAGTTTATTGAAACCAGTGAAGATTACATTATTAACCGACGCTGGAATTTTGGTGATGGACAAACATCACATGTCATTAATCCTTCACATACATATGAAGAACCAGGTAATTATTCAATCAGCTTAACAGTGACTGCAGATGCCGGCACCCGAGTGATAGAAAAAGAAAACTATATTCAAGTTTTGGGAAGAAAAATATGGGGCAATGTCACAGGAAAAAATATAGGGGATCAGGGGCTGGCAGGATATATCGTTTCTGTTTGGCGAGAAAACACAGTTATCGGTGAAACAACCACAGACAGTCATGGTAATTATACAGTCATCAACTTGCCGGTTCACGATTCATTATTTGTATCTGCCTGCCCGCCTGATGGGGAAAGCCAATATTTTTGCCAATACTACAATCAACAAGATACATTAGATCAGGCTCATCTCGTATCAACAATGAACAACAATGCAACAGGTATTGATTTTATCCTGGAGCCTGCTCCAGATAATGGCATTAGCGGCGTCATTATAGATCAAAGCGGATTGAATGAGTCCTATGTCGTTGAGATCTGGTCGGAAAGCATTGGAATAGGACGTTCTGTTTCTGTAAACACAAACAATCGGTTTGAATTGAATGGGTTGCGACCCGCATCAGATTATCGGGTCTATGTCTGGTCTTCAGCGTTACAGCAGTTTTTTTACTATACCATTCCATCAGGAGAGTCTCCAGGTGTCTTTGTGCCAACAACCAGTGCCAGTGCCTGGCAGGCAGCAACAAAGGTGCCTGTAGGTATGGAAAAATTGACTGATATCAACATTTTTATTCATTCCGATCCATTTATTCGCGGCACTGTTTTGGTTGATGGCAGCCCCCTTGCCAGTCAATGGGTCAACGCCTGGTCAAGTGCATTGCAGGCAGGTTTTGGTGCATTTACCAATTTTCTGGGAGAATACGAAATTGTCGGCCTTTTACCGGAGCACGAAGGGGCTCCTGTGAGTTATATTGTAGAAGTTCAGGACAGTCCATATCCCTATCAGGTCTATGACAATCAAAACCAGAGGGAAAATGCAACCCTGGTTTATGTCAATACAGATCATGTGGATTTCAATTTACAAGGTGGGGCATCCATTTCCGGAACAGTTACAGATTTCAATGGATTGCCATTAAATCAAGTCACTGTTTCAGCACAATCACAAAGCACAAATGGTCGGGGAACGACTGTAACAGATGTCAATGGGGCTTATCTGATTGAAGGCTTGCCACCAGCCAGTGATTATATCGTTGCAGTTTACCCGGTTTACTATCCGCTGACCTATTATTCAAACAAAACCACCAAAGAAGAAGCCAATCCTGTCAATGTTTCTGGTGCAGGTGCGAAAAACATTGACTTTATCCTTCAAAAAGGGGCCATTATTCGCGGACACTTATATCTGGAAACAATGGATCAGCCAGCTCCTTCTGGAATATGGGTCAATGTCTGGTCTGAATCCACTCAAACCGGCGGTGATGTTCCCACTGATGCCACAGGCCGATTTGAAATAACTGGCCTTGAATCAAATGCCACCGATTACATCATTTCTGTTATTACGCCCGACTATGTGCCATCGTTCTATGCTGAAGATGCACCCAATCAAACCGTTCATAAATGGGAGTTGGCCCAGGGCGTACCACCATCACGAAGCATTCAGCGCAATTTAATTTTAATTAAGGGCGGGCAACTTTCAGGTCGAGTGACATTTAACAATGAAGCCATTGATGGGGTTTATATTGAGGCCTGGTCAACAGATACTCAAGCCTGGCGTTCTGTATTAAGTACGGGTAACGCTTCTGGCCCCAATTTTGTAATCGAAGGTCTTTTACCTGGCAGTTATCAGGTTCGATTCAGCCATTCTCAATATATGGATGACACGACAGCCAAAACAATTTCTGCGGGTAATAATGTATTAAATATTCGCCTGGAAAAACCAAACCGACAGATATCCGGAACCATTCTTGGTCTTGAAATAGGTTCTGAAGCCACAATCACAGCCTGGTCAAACGAAATGAATGTTGCAGAATCTATCCATCTCAAAGGGAATGGCTCACCCATCGACTATCGATTTGACAATTTGAAACCAGGCGATGATTATCGGGTGGAATTTCGATCCAGCCATTATCCATTTCTTGTTTATGATCATGTCAGTCACTGGGCAGATGCTCAAATGATTGACATTTCCAATGGCAATTCCGGTAATATTGACTTTAATTTGCCGCCACCAGGAAGGGCTTCTATTTCAGGCACGATCTCATTTTCGAATATGCCGCAACCCGGCACTTCGATCTGGGTTGATGCCTATTCAGATCAGCTTCAAACAGGTAAAGGACTCGAACTTCTGGTTTCAAATACACAGATTGACTATCAATTGCATGGCCTGCAAAGTGCCAGTGATTATATTGTGAGTGTTTGGTCTGCCAGTTATCAAGATATGTTTTACAATCAGACCACCAAACGCAGTGAAGCAAGCCTTGTGAATACAAACGATGCCGATCAAGTCAACTTTATATTGACATCAGGCGGAAACATATCAGGCTATGTGAAAGACATTTCAGGCAAACCAGTCTTTGGTATGATTATTGAGGTTCAATCCGAACAAACCGGTATTTACTATGGTGTTGTGACAGATGACCGGGGATATTTTCAAATGGATGGCTTAAGTCAGGCGACAGATTATATTGTTGCCGCTCAAAATCCCGGTGAATCCATTCAGTTCTATGCTGCTGAAGGTATGACGATTGATCGTAAAAAAGCAACGCATTTGAGTATAGACAATAATAGCATTACATTACAATTATTTCTGATTGAAACCGGTTGGATCAAGGGTCAGGTCACTGATGAAACCGGTAAGGCTATTACTGGAATCTGGGTATCTGCATGGTCAGAATCTGCTCAAACTGGCAGCAGTGCGCATACAGATAATGATGGACAGTTTTCAATTACTGGCTTACCAGATGCATTGGATTTTCAAGTGAGTGTTCAATCTGTTGATGGCGCATATATCGATCAAACACGAGGTCCAATTGGGATATACGCCGAAAATGTGCTGTTCGTGATGACCAGAGGCTTTTCATTCAATGGGCGGGTTGAAAATATGGAAAATATTGGCCAAAAGAATGTCAATGTGGTGCTATGGTCCGGTTTGACCAACATTTTCAGAAGTGTACAAACAAACAACACAGGTGAATTCGATATTCAGGGCTTAAAAGCATCAGATGATTACATTCTTCGCATTACGCCGAAATCTGATGTGAATTTAGCCATTTTTCAAGAAAAGGGAATTCAGTTAAATGGTTCAAAAACCCGCACAATTGTTTTAACTGAAGGTATTCGGGTTCAGGGAAATGTTCAAATACTTGATCGTAGTTCAGGATCATGGATAAATTACACAAAAATGACGCATATTTCAGTATATACCATTGACAATTCGTTTTTGGTTTCTGATCGAAGTCAATCAGATGGCACTTATTCGATATCCAATATTCCCAGGCAATCGACAATCATATTGCGCGTGAATGCGCCTGGATTTACACCTCTCGAAGTATCTTTGGACACTCAAGCACTCACCAATGAGCAAGATTTGAAACTGGTTTCAGGCGCGACCATGAGTGGATGTATTAAGGATCAATCCGGAAAATTAATTAAAAATGCTCGGGTCATGATTCGATCAACAGAAGCACAGATGGCGGTTACTGGAATCAGTGATAATCAGGGGTGCTTTGAAATAGCCGGACTACTCGACACTGTATTTGATTATGAAATTAATGTTCAGGCAGATGGGTATATTTCTCAAAGCAAAGGCGGTAAAAAAGCCGGTGATACTGTCCATTTTACCTTGCATCGAACAAGTCCGCATGCCATTTCAGGCCGAATTTTGGATCGGTATCGAAATGTTCCGCCTGAAAGTGTTTCTGTGGTTGTAAAATTGTTCAAAAAAACAAATGAGAATTATGGTGGATATATCGGTAAGACACAAATCGATGAAAATGGCGCATTCTCTTTTATCGGACTTGAGGCAGGACAGGCATATCATATTCAATGTATCGTGAAACTTGCAAATGGCAGCGATATTGTTCAGTGGGCCATGGATGACAATGGTTTGGGTCGAGAAGGTGCAGATGATTATCTGGCTGGAGATGATTTTGAGATGATTATTGATATTGTTTGGGAGTGATGTTTAACAGCAAACGTTTCTACAATATTTGCAAAGGAATGCTTGGAGAAAATATCATGCTCATTTTTCTTGATCGTCCAATAAAAGAAGGTCGTGTAGAGACGTCGCATGCGACGTCTCTATAGTACAATTACCTCAAAACGAACAATATCAATCAATAAATGGGGACCTATTTTATGAATAGTTTCAGTATGAATGCAATCACAAAAACCAATGCGATCGGTATACAAAATGCTGCGAAAAACCATGTACGAAAAGGAAAAACAGTTTCTTTTTTTTCAATATCTATGCGATAATTTTCAAGTGCCCCATACTTTTTCTCAAATAAATATATCTTAAATATTGAAAACGTCCTTGCCTGGGATGCATTAAGCACCTGATTATTCTTATCAACAATACGAATGATCGGTTGATGATTTGACACTGAAAAAGCAACTGCAAAGATTAGAATTTCAATCAATGTGATACTACAGAATACAATAATCAACAATTTTTTTTTGCTAAGGTGAATGTGTTGCATTTTTTTCTCCTGTATATTAAAAAAAGCGCTGATAATAACAAGCGCGTTTTTCTGCTTGATTGTTCAAAAAAGAAATGTCATTTTCCAGTTAACATTTTATTCGTTTCAATAATTCAGCCAAATATTTTTGTCAATTATACATTCGCCTTGACAAATAAAAAATTTCAGTTCATATAATTTTTAATAATCGAACTAACATTCCAAAACAGCACAGGCCTTCAAACCTGGGTGTTAAGACTTGTGCCTGCTTTAATAAAGAAGGAAAAACGATGA
>Ga0272440_1001920_pt1 | contig 16553 bp, 7 predicted proteins | sample SSMMMBAug17_FD_192440 | JGI IMG/M metagenome (GOLD analysis project Ga0272440, IMG submission 192440) | Marine sediment archaeal communities from Little Sippewissett salt marsh, Falmouth, MA, United States - SSM-MMB-Aug17 | ecosystem: Environmental > Aquatic > Marine > Wetlands > Sediment ... | reverse complement strand
ATTATGAAATGAAAGATTGTCCAAAAAGGAACAATTAAAAATATGCTAAAGCATATAGCGAGGTAATATTTTTGAATTAAGAATTGGATTCCAAAATTTTTAGATTTGGGTAGTGAATTTTTTAGATTTGGGAGTGAAATAATAAAAAAAATGTGTGTTTTTATTAATTCTGATAATACTTATCCATATATCACACCTTCATAATTTTAATGATTATCTGTGTTTTCTCTACATTGGTTATCAATATTAAGCTGATCTCCCAATTCTTCTTTGATTAACAAATCAGTATGATTTTCGATTTTATTTTGAATATACTCAAATCTTTCTATAATCATTTCAGCAAAGGGAGTCAACTGCGATCCACCTCCAGAGGAACCGCCGCTTTTTTTTCTTAAAAGCTTTTTTCCCAGTCGTGTTTCTGTGGCATTAATTCTTGCCCATACCGCCCGGTAACCAATTTTAAGCTCTTTGGAAGCAGCATTAATTGAACCATTTTCCTTAATAGCTTTTAATATTTTAAGCCGGCCTGAACCAAAAACAACATCACCCTGTTCGTCTTCAATCCAAATTTTAGAACGACTTAATAATGATCTTTTTTTTAACGGCATCTTTTTATTTCAATATGTAGTGTTCTTTCGGCAAGGAAACTGTAGAGGATTTGCATGCAAAGTCTCTACATGGTCTATTGGTTAAAAAAAAAATCAATTTTAATGTAAACTCACCGGAAGGACACATATTTTAAGAATAGTATATGAATAGTATTGATAATTCTACTTTGGAAAATTATTTCGATGCATTGTGATAAGCCCCAATGCTTTCGAAGTAATAGTTTGGAGTCCCAAATTTTTAGATTTGGACGTTCATAATATAAGCACACACATATTTTTTTGTAATTGTTTAACTCCCAAATCTAAAGATTTGGGAGTCCAATTCTTAATTCAACAGTATTGTAGGCAAGTTCCACCCTGCATCGATTTATTTTACCAAAGTAGAATTAAATAAGATGGTATCGTAAAAAATCAATTTTACAAAAATTGGTTTTAATAATTTCAACTTTTTACACAGATAAAAATCTCATTTTTTGACTTTTTACGAGACCATCAAATAAAATATCAAAAATTTATAACATTTATTGATTTTTTAAATTTCGCTTGCTTACACTAACGTCTCTGAATTCTATTAGTGAAAAGAATAAGAGCCATTAGCATAAGCGAGGTGAAAAGAAAAAAACTGCCTATTATGGACTACCAAAAATATTATTATAACCTTAATGCGATAAGTTTTCTTTTCATTTGACATAATAAGCAGGCTTTGTTATGTCAAAATTGTCATAACGTGATATTATGCTTTTATGATATTAAATGCTGATTGTCAAATTAATATTTAAAAAAGGAGATTTCAAAATGGTTAAGCATAGGAAACATTTATTTTGGTCATGTTTATTCTTATTAAGTCTTTTCGTATTTTCGATTGATTATTCTGCTGCTGGTTTTGTAGAACCACAAGGAAAAATAATCATTTTTCATGCCGGGAGCCTGACTGTCCCATTTGCTAAGATGGAAAAGTTTTTTGAAACAAAATATCCAAAGGTCGATATTCTACGTGAAGCAGGGGGAAGCACTAAAATGGCTCGACTTATTTCCGAAGTTGGAAAACCAGCTGATATCATGGCGTCGGCTGATTTTGCGGTTATTGATAAATCCTTGATACCTAAACATGCGTTATGGAACATTCGATTTGCCACCAATCAATTGGTTCTATGTTATACAAAAAACAGCAAATTTTCGAATGAAATTAACTTAGACAACTGGTATGATATATTGGCTCGAAAAGGTGTTATATGGGGGCATTCTGATCCCAATTTAGATCCTTGCGGCTACAGAAGTTTAATGGTTTTACAGCTTGCTGAAAAATATTATAACAAGCCAGGGCTTTATCAAAAATTGATAGACAATAGACCTATGAAAAATGTCAGACCCAAGTCAGTTGAACTTGTCTCGTTGCTAAAAACAGGAAATATGGATTATGCATGGGAATATCTGTCAGTAGCAGTCCAGCATGAATTGAAATATATCAAATTAAATGATAATATCAATCTGGGCAATTATAACTATGACAATTTTTACAAGCAAGCAGAAGTCCAGGTTACAGGTAAAAAGCCAGGAACCTGGATAATGCGTAAAGGAAAATCATGTACATATGGTGTTACTTTGATTCAGGATGCTCCAAACAATGATTCTGCTGTGATTTTTCTTGATTATCTTTTAAATCCCGAAGGAGGTTTGAAAGTGCTGCAGGAAATGGGACAGCCGCCATTTATTCCTTGCAGGGTTCCCTCCTCAAAAATGTTGAATAATTTACCTGCATTATTAAAAAAACGCGTGGAGGTAAAAAATTAACAAGTCATTGAAGTTCAAACAGCGCATAGATCCTTTGCTGTGGGTGTCAGTGCTATCTTGTTCAGCTGTATGCCTTTTCATTCTTGTTCCACTAGTTCAAATGCTTATAGAGCCCACTTGCGAATTGTTAAAAGAAAGTATTCTAGATAAAGATGTTCGCAAAGCTATTGGATTAAGTCTCTATACGTCAGGTTGCGCAGCAATAATTTCTTTTTTGATTGGAACACCTTTCGCATATTTGCTTGCACGAAAATCATTTCCAGGAAAAAAGTTTGTTGAGGGAATCATTGATATCCCTATCATGATTCCCCATCCAGTTATTGGAATTGCAGTATTAAGCGTTGTCGGAAAACATCATTGGCTTGGAAAACTGTTACAGGATATGGGGGTTTCTTTGATGGGAACTTCAAGCGGTATTGTGGTTGTTCTTACCTTTGTGGGATTGCCTTTTTATATCAATACTGTAAAAAGTGGTTTTGAAGCGGTTCCGGTTCGTTTAGAAAATGTATCAAGGAGCTTGGGAGCTTCTTTGACGAGTACTTTTTTTCGTATCACTTTTCCTTTGGCTTGGCGTTCAGTTATTGTGGGTCTTATTTTGTGCATGGCAAGATCAATTAGTGAATTTGGAGCAGTTATTATTGTGGCATATCACCCAATGGTAGCACCTGTAATGATTTATGAACGTTTTACAGCATATGGTCTTAAATATTCACAACCTGTCGCTGTTTTATTAATTGCTGTCAGCTTTATATTGTTTATTGGACTAAGATTATTTTCTACTAAAAACAAATGATCAAAATAAAAAACTTAACTATAAAATTCTCCAATTTTTCATTAAGGAATATCAATATAAACATTCAAAAAGGAGAATTTTTTATTTTCATGGGTCCAACTGGATCAGGTAAAACCATGATCCTTGAAGCAATAGCAGGTATCATCCCCATATCAAGTGGAACAATCCACATTAATGGTAATGATGCAACAAAACTTCCTCCTGAAAAACGAGGAGTTGGTATTGTTTATCAGGATTATGCCTTGTTTCCACACATGAACGTAATTGAAAATATTAAATACGGCCTCAAATATAAAAGCAAAGATAGTTATGATGAAAAAAATCTGCATTATTTAATGGAACAAACAGGTATATTGCACCTTGCAAAAAGATCTATTCTTAACCTTAGCGGTGGTGAAAAACAACGTATTGCTCTTGTTAGAGCATTGGCAGTAGAACCATCTGTATTGCTTTTGGACGAACCCCTTTCAGCACTTGATCCATGTTTTCGAGATGATATTCAGAAGCTTATAAAAAAACTGCATAATGAATCGCGTGCAACATTTTTAATGGTTACTCATGATTTTGCTGAAGCTCTTTTTCTTGGAGAACAGGCAGCTATTTTAAACAATGGTAAATTAGAACAAAAAGGTTCTGTCAGGGAATTATTTCATCATCCAAAAACACCATTTGTTGCAAATTTTATGGGGATGAAAAATATTTTTGAAGCGAAATTTCAGGGGAAAATGGCAATTCTACAAGACTTGAAGCTTCAATTAGACAATCCAGTTCAATCCAATTGTAAATATATTGCTTTTCGGGGTGAAGATATTCAATTACAAATTCATTTAACTGGAAATGAATGTGCTAACCAAATTAAGGGAAAGATTGTTGAAATAATCGATAAGGGACCCTATTGTGAATTATTAGTGCTGTCGAATTCATTTCAATTAAATTTGTATTTAACCAAAAGTGATTTTTTTGCCAATAATTACGAGTTAGGAAAAACTGTTTTTCTTGTCATTCCTTCTAAAGCAATACATGCATTTTAAATTTTAAGCTTGAATTTTGTTTATTTATGACTTATTGAATTTGGACAAAGTGGACTCAATGGCCAATGTGAACAAAGTTGAAATTACAATTATTTTTTTTCAGTCCACTTTGTCCACTGCGTCCACTTTGGATACACACTTGAAGCAATTAATTTTTAAGTTTTTCGATAGCTACTGCACAGGCTTTATATTCAGCTGTCAAGGTATCTGGATCAAAAGCTGGATTGGTCAGCCAGTTAGCGTTTCCTTCACGAAAATGAAAAGCCATCCAAACCATACCTTCAGGGACTTCTTTTGTAACTCTGGCTCTAACCTGAACTGAACCACGGCGCGATTTAACAATTATCATTTCTTGATCAGAAATTTGCATTTCTTTAGCATCGGCAGTGGAAATATCAGCAGTTTCCTCACCCAAAAGATCGTTCAAACCTTCACAACGTCCGGTCTGAGTTCGTGTATGATAATGGTAAAGTCTTCTGCCAGTGGACAAAACAAAAGGATAATCTTTATCAGGTACTTCAGCAGGCGGTGTCCACTCTACAGGATTGAATTGGCCTAAACCGCAAGTAAATTGTCCTTTTTGATGCAGAAAGCAAGTACCCGGGTGGTCAGTTGTTGGACAGGGCCATTGTAAACCATCATTTTCTATGCGGTCATATTTAATACCAGCAAAGCTTGGACTTAATACTGAAATTTCATTATCCCATATTTCTTGGGCACTATTTGAATGCCAGTCATGTCCCCATCTTTTAGCAATTTGTTTGAAAATCCACCAGTTTGGTTTGGCAATACCTGGGGGAGGGCTTGCAGTTCTTACTCGATTAACACGTCGTTCGCTATTAGTAAAGGTGCCATCGTTTTCACTCCATGCTGCAGCTGGCAATATGACATCAGCAAAACGAGTGGTTTCGTTCTGAAAAATATCTTGAACAACCAAAAACTCAGCGGCTTTAAGTTCATGTTCGACTTTATTGATATCAGGTTCTGTATTGGCAAGGTTTTCACCAAAGATATAAAATCCTTTCACCTTTCCAGTAACAAGATTTTCCATCATTTGAGGAATCATTAAGCCATTTTTGTCAGGAAGCGGAGCTGTATTCCATGCTTGCTCAAATTTTTGACGAACCTCTGCATCGATAACTTTCTGATATCCATTGAATACATTAGGAAGTGCCCCCATATCACAGGCACCCTGAACATTATTTTGCCCTCTTAAAGGATTAACACCACCGCACTCTACTCCCATATTGCCAAGCATCATTTGAAGATTGGCAACTGACATAACATTGTTTTTGCCGCAGGTGTGCTCGGTAATACCTAAGGTATAACATACCATAACAGGTTTTACAGATGCCAAAAGCCTGGCAACTTCCCTTATAGTTTCCGGTGGTATGCCTGAAATTTCAGCTGCATGTTCTGGTGAATATTCCAATACTGTTTGTTTCAACTCTTCAAATCCAACAGTGCAAGAGTCTACAAATTTATGATCATAAAGATTTTCTTTGATTAAAACATGCATAATACCGTTTAAAAGTGCGATATCACTACCTACTTTAAGTGGAAGATGCATGTTAGCAAAATTGACAAGCCGATGTTTACGTGGATCTGCTACTATTAATTTTGCACCTTTCATCACCGCATTTTTTACAAATGTGGCTGCAACAGGATGAGCTTCGGTCATATTTGATCCAATAACGAAAAACATCTTTGCTTTGGCAAATTCATTGAAAGAATTAGTCATAGCACCTGATCCAAATGATGCCGCCAGACCGGCGACGGTTGGGGCATGTCAGGTACGGGCACAATGATCTATATTATTAGTTTTAAAAACCGCACGAAATAGCTTTTGCATTTGATAAGAATCTTCATTAATACTTCTGGCACAACTGACACCAGCAACAGCATCTGAACCATGCTGATCAATAATTTCTTTGAATTTATTAGAAACTAAATCTAAGGCTTCATCCCATTCTGCTTCCCGGAAATGGTCATTTTCTTTAATCAGTGGTGTTTTTAGTCTTTCATCAGAATAGATAAAATCAAATCCAAAACGACCTTTAACACAAAGACGTCCCTGATTAGGAGCACCATTTTCTACACCTGTAACCTTAACAATTTTTTCATCTTTGACATGCAGCCATAATTGACATCCAACACCGCAATATGGACAAGTTGTTCTTATTTTTTCTGTTTCCCAAGGGCGCCATTTAAATCTTGATTTTTTTTCAACCAAAGCACCTACAGGACAGGCTTGCACACATTCACCACAAAAAACACAATCTGAATTGACCAAAGGCTTATCTCCAGCAGCGATAATTTTTGTATCAATACCTCTATAACCAAAACTGATTGCTTGATTAACCTGTATTTCATTACATGCTTGAACACAGCGACCACAAAGGATACATCTTGAAAAATCACGAATTATTAATGGATTTTCAGTTTCGATTGGATACTTACATTCAATTCTTTCGAACTGATCGCCTTTGACTTGATAACGATATGCGAGATCCTGTAATCGACAATCCCCCCATACTGGGCATAATTGTTCATGTCCATCATATTTTTGAGTGTTAAGTTGAAAGCACGTCCAATCTTTTACATCTGTGGAGCTAATTGCACAATTGTGATTTCCTGAAGCAAGCAACAGTTCCAAAGTCATTTTTCTTGATTTGATAACCTTAGGCGATTCTGTTAACACATTCATATTTTTTGCTGCTGGAGTTGAGCAGGCAGTCATAAGATTTTTCGCTCCTTTGACTTCAACAACACAGATTCTACATGCACCAGTGGGAGAAGCGCCTTTTAAAAAACATAATGTCGGTATATCGATATTATTCTCTGTTGCGACATCAAGAATCGTCTGCCCTTCTTTAAACGAGCATAATTGGCCGTTTATGATTATTTGATTTTCAGACATCTTGTCTTCCTCCAATATATATGATCCATAAAGTTCAAAATATTTAATCTTTCCCAAAAGTACATTTAGGAAAGGTGCATTTTTTACATCCCCAACAAAAAGCTCCATTTGATAAACGAGCTAAATCTTTTCGTGTAATGCTGATTCCTGCCATTAATCTTGGCAGCAGCAAATCAAAGCTTGTCGTTTGATAATAAAGTGCACATGCAGGAACACCAATTATTTTTATATTGCCAATGTTGGCAAGTAAGGTCATGGCACCAGGCAATACAGGCATTCCATATAAAATATTTTCTGCTCCAGCTTCAATTAAGCCTAATCGCGTAACATCATCTGGATCAACTGAAAGACCGGCAGTTGTTACAATTATATCAACACCTAAATCAATGAAATCTAAAATACTGTCACGAATTCTTTCGCGGATATCTGGAACAATATGAGATTTTAATATTTTGCATCCCAGTTTAATAGCTTTTTTTGAAATTATTGGAATAAATTGATCTTTGACCAATCCTTGAAAAATTTCCGTGCCTGTAATTAATAAAGCTATTTTGACTTTTTTTAATGGAAGCACTTTTATAATTGGAGTGCTTTCAAGAACATTAATAGCTTTCAAAAAATCTTTTTGATGTAAATATAATGGAATAGCTCTGGTACCCCCAAGCATCCTATTTTTTTTAACAATAGAATAGTTTTTCCGAGTAGCACACATTACACCCGGAACTAAATTAAAAGTTTCGAGTCTGGCTTTATCAATTAGTAAAAGCCCATCTCTATCAGCGATAAAATCAATTTTTCCTTCCTTAGGTTCACTCGTGTATCTAACTCCTTCTCCAGCCATAGCCGCTGCAAAAGCCTTTGCTGCTTCATTTTCATGTATGTTATCCACTAAAATGTCTTTTTGATTTCTAATAAAAACATTTTGTCTCCCCATTTGCTGCAGCCGGCAAATATCTCCAGCAGTTATGATTTGGCCATGACTAATTGCCGGCCCTTTTTGCTTGCCCGGAATAATTTGTGTCATATCGTGCAATGCAATCTTACCTTCACTTTCGGCAACAGGGATTTTTGGAAGTTTATTAGTATATTCAAATAAATCATTAGTTGAAAATTTTTGACTTTCCCAATAGGGGCTGTTGCCCTGGCATGCACTGCATATATTTCCATGTTTTATGGGGTAAGCTTCATTGCAAATTGGACATATTTGTATTTTTCCAAGACTTCTTTTTTTTAAATATTTTTGTTCAATATTAATTTTTTGAATTTGATAAATATCTGAACCTGCTAATTTGATTTGTTCCATTAATAATTGACTATCCTGATCAATTTTGGGTTTCAGTTTAAAAAACCAGGTATTAATTTCATCCCATTTGCTTAATTTATTGGCATCAACATAAACACGAATACCATCTCCATTATATTTATCATATAACGCTAATGCAAATCTTCCAAAATCAAATATTTTTAACCAGCCATTTCCAACAGTGCAAGGTGTAAGCAGTTGAATTGCATCTGGTAAACAGTTATAAGTTTCGCATATGGCATCAAACAAAACTTTTGAAGACATTTTTTTTAATGCAATGTCGACCATTATCCCACCTAAAATTAAACCGGGCGCAATATGACCATGGAATGATTTAATAATATCTAAATATTCTGTATACGTATAAGATGATATTGTGCTAATTATTTCAGAATTAACATTATTATTTTTTGTTTCAATTTTATCAGGTAAAGACAAACTCATTTGCTGTTTAACTCTTTATAAATACATTGATATTTAATATAAAAAGGAAATACGTTATGACAATGACGTCATAACGAAAAGTATTAATTAAACCAACAAAAGGAAATTGTCAAATTAATTTTGATGCTCTCGTAAAAAGTCAAAAATGAAAAATTTTATCAGTATAATATTATGAAATATCTCATAGAATCAGAAAGTTATAATGAAAATTATCATATTAATAATATTATTTTAATAAAATATTGCTAAATATATAAAAATATGCGATTAAATATAGATGTTTTGTTTTAAACAAGAATTATGCACAATGATATATCTCATTGAATTAATAAATTATATTTTTAATAAAAAAATTTGAATTAATGAAATTCATGTTTATGAATTTATTATAAAGGGCTATATTAAATTATTTTTAAATATATAAAATTTTGTTATTTTTTTTCAATGATCTTAAATTCTTAAAGGGTGTATTATTATATTACTATCCAACTTTGGTTTTTCAATGATGTGAAGTTTAAGTCTGTGTTTGTCCCTGTCAGTCCACATAAAATTCGAAAAACCAAAGTTGGATAGTAATATTATCGTCCAACTTTGGTTTTTCCAATTATCTTATGTGTAAATCTGTGCTTGTCCGTGTCAGTCCGAAAAACCAATAATCAAGCCCTTAAATGGCAAATTTAAAAAAAATCATAAATTAATAAGACATTAAATGGCTTATTTTATAATTGATATACACATATCATGTTGTATTAATTAAATATCTTTTTTCAAATAACTTTAATACAAAAGAGGTGATTATGCTTACTTATATTTTTTCAAATAAACATACATTCAAAAAGCTGTTATTTAATTATTTTTTATTTATTATATTAGCTTTTTTGGGTTTATCAAATGCTTATTCAAATACAAAACCAACAGCTGATTCAATTCAAATAAATGTAACACAAAATACAAAATTGTATTTTTCTGTAACTGCAAATGATACTGATCAAGATACATTAATTTATACAATTGTTAATGAACCAGAAAAAGGAACAGTATCAATAAATAATTCTGGAATATGTTTATATACCCCTGAATCAGATGCAATAGGTGAAGATGTATTTACTTATAAAGTAAATGATGGAACTATTGATTCTGATACAGCTAATGTACAAATTACTATAAATGAAATTCCTGTTGTAAAAATTATCAAAGATAAGTCTTTTTTAGTTCCGGTTGCAATAGATAACATATTTGAAATATATGGAATTGACATAAGGTGTGAATTTTCACAGTCAAATATTCAAGCAAATGGAACAACATTTCAGGACACTGTTTTATATAATAAAAATTATGATATAACTGAAAATACAACAATTGAAGGTCAGGCAAGATTTTCAATATATGCTTCAGCAGGTTTATTTAAAGGCAGTGGTAAAGTTTTAAATATAAATTTTGATAATCTTTCCAATGTAGGCGAAAGCACAATAATTACTTTAACCAGATTAATTTTAAATGAAAAACCAGTTACAGGCGGTTTTTTTATTAACAATAAAACATACTGGGCTGTTAAGCTTCAGGTTAACAATCCTCCACAGGCAGTTTCAGCTGAAATTGAAGGAAATGAAGACACTGAAATACAATTTACTCTTCAAGGAAATGATTTAGACAGTTCAGATAATCTTACATATACCCTTGTTTCTAATGGCGAAATTGGAAAAGCCACAATTACAGATTTTAATCAGGGAAATGGTATATATGTGCCGGAAAAAGATAAAAATGGATTGGATGTAATTGAATTTATTGTTTCTGACGGCTTTGAAAATTCTGCTTCAGGTTCTTTAGAAATAAATATTATTGCTCAAAATGATAACCCTGTGTCATATCCAGACACTATTACAATAAATGAAGATTCACCTTTTAATTACACTCTTTCAGCTGATGATATAGACTCTGAAATTCAGGGTTTTAATATTTTATCAACTCCTGAACATGGTAAATTAACTCAATTAGATGATAACTCAGGCAGAATAATTTACATGCCAGATCATAATTATTCTGGCCTGGATTCTTTTTCTTTTAATTCATATGATGAATCTCTTACATCTTTGGATACAATTATTAATATTACAATCCTTCCTGTAAATGATATTCCAATTGCAAATAGTAATTTTTTAACATTAAATGAAGATTCTTATATAAACTATACCTTAACTGCTTTTGATGAAGATTCTGAAATTGTAAGCTATACAATTGTTAAACAGCCTTTGAATGGACAATTAATTATTGAAAATAAACTTAAAGGAACAATTAAGTATAATCCTCAGCCAGATTATTATGGCGAAGACAGCTTTACTTTTAAAGCATATGATGGCGAAGACTGGTCACAAGAGGCTAAAATTAATCTAAATATTTTTAGTATTAATGACCCGCCTGAAGCCATTTCTGGAAGCATTAAAATAAATGAAGATACCATTGGAAAAAATAAATTAGAATCAAGTGATATTGACTCAGTAAGTATTACCTATTTTGTTGAAAAAAAGCCCAGGTTTGGAGAGTTTTTACTTTCTGAATCAGGTAATTTTACATATACACCAGAAAATAATTTTTATGGTGAAGACAGTTTTATTTTTAAAGTATATGATCAAGAATTATGGTCTGAACCTGCTAATTATACAATAATTATTAAATCTCAAAATGATCCGCCTGAAGCTTTATCAAAATCTATTAATGTTATTGAAGATATTACAAAACAATTTCTATTATCAGCAGAAGATATTGATTCAACTATAAGATCATTTAGTATTACAGGTGAACCCCAAAATGGTATTTTAACTCTAATAAATCCAGAAGCAGGGCTGTGCGAATATACATCAAAACAAGATTTTAATGGAATTGATTCTTTCACATTTACTGCATCTGATATGGAATCAACCTCAGAACCAGCAACAGTAACAATAACAATAACACCTGCTAATGACAGTCCAATTGCAAATTCAATGAGCCTTACTGTTACTGAAGATACAACTGAAAGTTCTCAATTAACTGGTAAAGATATTGATGAAGATATTCTATTTTTTAAAGTAATTCAAAAGCCGGAAAAAGGTAATGTTAATATTACAGACCCTGTATCTGGTGAATTTCAGTATATTCCAAATAAAAATGAAAATGGACAGGATTCTTTTTCATTTATTGTAAACGATGGCACTTTAGATTCAACAGAAGCTTTTGTTTCAATTCAAATCAATGAAGTAAATGATCCTCCTGTTGCTTTAAATGGAGATCTTTTTATTGAAGGCGACGAGCTTTTTAAAACAGATATTTTAAGTGCAAATGATATAGAACATGATTCATTATTATATACTATTGTAAGTGAACCAGAAAAAGGAACTGTAACTATTTTAAATGAAACAACCGGGCTTTATACTTATGAACGTTTTCCAGATATAGTTGGTACTGATTCTTTCCAATTCAAGGTAAATGATGGAAAACTTGATTCAAATATTGCAACTGTTAATGTTTCAATAAATCCACCTGATAATAAACGACCTGTTGCTTATCCAAAATCAATAACAGCAGTTGAATCAGTTGAAACTATTGTAGAACTTGATGCATATGACGAAGATGGTGATATGCTTACATATCATATAATAAAAAATGGTCTTAAAGGAAATGCAGTAATAGAAGATTCTGAAACAAATCAATGTATTTATACGCCATCAATAAATGCTCAGGGTATAGATTCATTTAAATATTACGTCAGTGATGGCCGTGTTAATTCAGACCCAGCAACCATTACTGTTAGCATTAACCAGATGCCAAGATCATATATAGCCCAGACTGAATCTTTAAAACTTCCTGTCTCTTTAGATGAAAAACAAAATATTCAGGCAGTAGAAATTGAAATCAGTTACAATGAACAATTTTTAAATGCAATAGATGCATCTTTTGATGGAGGGATTCTTGAAAATAAAAACTATTCATTAAGCAAAAATATTCAAAATCCCGGTATAGCAAAATTTTCATTAGTTGCATCAAGTGAAATTGTAAATAACAAAGGTGTTGTTTTAAATGTAATATTTGATGTTTTATCTGAGGGAGGAGATTCTATTGTTGTTAAACTCAATAAAATAACATTGAATGAGAAAAATACAAAGGGAGGCCTGTATTTAGACAATATAAACTCACCTGTTTTCATGCTTATAGTGAATAATAACACTCAAGTTTTTAATGGCTTCTTTTATCTTGATGAAGACAGCTTTGCAACATATAATCTGGTTGCCATAGACCCTGACATTACAGATAATTTATCATATACAATTGTTTCTAATCCATCCAAAGGAGAGCTTACTTTAATTGACGAAGAAGCTGGAGTCTGCAAATATGTTCCATATGAAAACATGAATGGTGAGGATTCATTCTCATATAAAGCCTTTGATGGAAAGGAATATTCTGATAAAGGTATGATTTCAATTACAATATTTCCTATAAATGACCCGCCTGCTGCTATGTCTGAAACAATTGAAACAAATGAAGATGAAGAAATTATTTTTAATTTAAAAGCAAGCGATATTGATGAATTTGATGTTGTATATTTTAAATTAGGCACAAAACCAGCTCATGGCAGCATTTCTATAAATAAAGGATCAGGACAATGTAAATACATCCCATCCTTAGACTTTTTTGGTAAGGATTCTTTTATTTTTACAGCAAGTGATGGAATAACTGAATCTGAACCAGGATTTATAACAATAAATGTTTTGCCTGCAAATGATCCACCAACAATTTTTGATATAGAAAACAAAAGTATTTTAGAAGATCTAAGTTCATCAATTTCAATAACTGTCATGGATATGGAAGGCGGCCAAATAGTCTTATCTGCAAGCTCTTCTGATCAATCAGTTATACCGTCATCAAATATTAAATTTAAATTATCAGATACAAATACATTAACATATAACTCAAATGCAAATGAACAAGATATCATTGATATTGAAATAACTCCCCTTCCAAATAAGACTGGTATTGTTAAAATTACTATTAATGCAACTGATTCTGAAAATTTAACTAATATAAAAACCTTTGATATTTCTATTGGCGATGTTAATGACCCGCCAACAATATCTCAAATTGATGATCAAACATATCGACAGGGAGAACCAGTAAATCCAATAATTTTTAGTACCAGTGATATTGATACTGTATCATATGAACTTACTTTATCATTTGAAACTTCTAATACTGATTTAATTCCAGAGGAAAACTTCGAATTTCAGGGAGAAAGTGATGAAAGAAAACTTATAATCAACCCTGAATATGCTTTTTCTGGAAACGCATTAATTACAATTACAGTATTTGACGGCTTTTCAAGTGATTCAGCTGTTTTTAATTTTAATGTATATCCAAATATTCCTGAAATTTCTAATATTTCTGACTTTGAAATTGATGAAGACAATACATTAGGGCCAATTAACTTTACTATTGATGATGTTATTGTTCCTGTTGAAAATTTAATATTATCTGCAAAGTCATCAGATGAAACTCTTATTCCTGAAGATTCGATAATTATTGAAGGTACAGGAAAACAAAGAAATATTACAATAAAACCGGCACAAAACAAGTATGGAATAGCATTTATTACATTAACAGTTGACAATGGCACTAATAAAGCAACTGATATGTTTCAGCTTTCAATAGCTTCAATAAATGACACTCCAATTGCAATAAATAAAGAATATACAACTGAAGAAGAAATATCCTTTACCGGAACTTTAGAAGGTGAAGACGTTGACTCAGATATTAAAAGCTTCAGTATCTTTTCTACTCCTGAAAAAGGAAAAGTAAAATTATTAGATTCTAAAACTGGTGAATTTTCATATGAACCATTATTAAATAAGGATGGATATGATTACTTTGAATATATTAGCTTTGATGGCTCTCTTTATTCTGAGCCGGCAAAAATAACTATCACAATTACTCCAATTAATGATCCTCCTGTATTTTTAAATATGGAAATATTCGAAATTGACGAAGACTCTGTATCAAACACAATAAAGCTCAATATTGATGATCCTGATTCAGATGAATTAGAAATAACAGCTTATTCAATTAATGATGATTTGATTTCAAATTCAACTATCGAAGTTAATTCACTGGATAAATTACTTGTTGTAACACCAAATAATAATCAAAATGGTATGACTGAAATTATGTTAACTGTCTCAGATAATTATGGTTTAACAGCATCAGGTCAGATTACTATTTCAGTTGCTCCAGTTAATGATCCACCAGTTGCTGTACCCGGTGAAAGTCAAGTTATTAAAGAAGGTGAAATAGTAAATTTAGATGCCTCGCAGTCTTATGATATTGATGGTGATAATTTATCTTATGAATGGTCTTATGCGAATGATAGTCAATTTATTATTGAATTCACCGATAAATCAAGTGCTAAAACAACTTTTAAGGCTCCAGATGTTGGAGAACAGGGAGACAGTATTAAAATTATTGTAACTGTATATGATGGAAAAGGCTTAAGTGCAAGTGAAGAAGTCATTATAATGGTTCAAAATTCTGATCCTCCTATTGCAGATTTTTCATCATATCCCCAAACAGGAAAAGTTCCACTGTCTGTTAGCTTTTCTGATGAATCAACAAATAATATTACTACATGGCTTTGGGATTTTGGTGATGGTTTTACAAGTTCACTTCAAAATCCAGAACATACTTATTCATTAGCTGGAACCTATTCAGTTTCATTATCACTTATTGGACCAGGTGGTGAAGATACAATTGTCAAAAGCGGTTTTATAACTGTTGAACAGCAGCCACTGTCTGTTGATTTTGAAGCATACCCAATTGAAGGTAAAATTCCTTTTACTGTTAATTTCTCACAATTTGCAACAGGGGAAGTATATGAATACCTATGGGATTTTGGTGATGGAAAACAAAGTATTGATCCAAATCCAAGTCATTTATATGATGAAATTGGGAGCTATACTGTAACTTTAACAGTTTCAAGCTTACAAGATTCAAAATCAAGTGTTAAAGAGAATTATATTAATGCTAAAGGCTATGAAATTAAGGGAAGAATTACCGACAGCGAAGAAGGATACCCGCTTGCTGGATATAGAGTTGAAGTTCTTGAAATAGACAAATTTCTTGGTGAAGCTTATAGTGATGAAAATGGTTACTATACTGTAGTTAATCTTAAATATTCAAATAAATATGTAATTGGAGTATTTCCAGAAACTGGAACAAATATTTATTATCAACAATTTTATAATAGAGAAGCATCTGGTACTGAAAACCGCCTTGAAGCAGTTTATGTTTCAGAAGATAAAGATGATTTAGAAAATATTAACTTTGCTCTTCAAAGAGTTCCTGTAGCTGGAATTAAAGGCTTTGTTCATGATGGATCACAAAATCCAATTTCAGGAATTCAGGTTGATGCATTTTCTCAAACTTTACTTTTTGGTCTTAATACTAAAACTGATGAAAATGGTTATTATACAATTATTGGTCTTAAACCATCTGATGATTACCTTGTTTATTTATGGTCAGATCAGTTAAATTCAGAATTCTACTTTGCTCTTGATGAAAAATTCGAAGTTGGCGAAACTCCTCCAATAGAAAGTGCTTTTTCATCAAATCTTGCAAGATTTGTTACACCTGCTGATCCGCC
>Ga0272440_1001919_pt1 | contig 16566 bp, 16 predicted proteins | sample SSMMMBAug17_FD_192440 | JGI IMG/M metagenome (GOLD analysis project Ga0272440, IMG submission 192440) | Marine sediment archaeal communities from Little Sippewissett salt marsh, Falmouth, MA, United States - SSM-MMB-Aug17 | ecosystem: Environmental > Aquatic > Marine > Wetlands > Sediment ... | reverse complement strand
GACCGTGTTTCAGTTCCAGTGTGGCTGATCATCCTCTCAGACCAGCTAACCATCGTAGCCTTGGTGAGCTCTTACTTCACCAACAAACTAATGGTACGCGGGCTCATCCTCAAACGGTAGCTTACATGTAGAGGCCACCTTTAATTTATTCTCATGTGAAGATTAAATCACATCCGGTATTAGCATCGCTTTCGCAATGTTATCCCCGATTTAAGGGAAGATTACCCACGCGTTACTCACCCGTGCGCCACTTTACTATCTCCTGCAAGCAGGAGAGTTCTCGTACGACTTGCATGTGTTAAGCACGCCGCCAGCGTTCATTCTGAGCCAGGATCAAACTCTCAAAAAATATTTAATAAAAAAAACTTTATAATTTTCAGGAGCCTACCTGCACTTTCACTATTTAGTTTTCAGAGATCAAATAAAAAATCAAAAAATCCATAAGGACTATAATGTCCTTTTCGATTTATTTTTGGCTAATCGATGCGGACTTTTTGTCGCTCATTGATAAAAAGAGGTTATATATTTTTTCTTTCCACTTGTCAATTTTTTTTTTCAATTTTTTATTTTTTTTTTATTATCCGGAGACCATGATATTTTTTCTTTCCAGATCTTAAAATAACTTCTTGATTTTTAACAAAATTTTCATTTATTGTTAGATTGATATCCCCTATCCTGATATCATTAATGTATGCGCCTCCCTGTTTAATCAGTCGTTTTGCCTCTGCTTTTGAATGGCAAAGACCTGTTTCTGCAAATATTTCAAAAACAGGAACACCATTCTTTATTCGTTCTTCAGAAATTTCAGTTTTGGGTATATTGTTGCCCGTCTGTAATTCTGTTTGACGATGAATACTACTGGATGGAAGCAAATCCTTTGAAATTTGTCGTTTACCAAACATCGACTGAGCAGCAACAAAAGCTTTTGAAGCTTCCGATTGTCCATGAACAATTCTTGTGGCTTCATAGGCTAAAACAACTTTTACTGGATTTAAAGCTTCAGCTTCAAATTCTTTAATCTGATCAATCTGATCTAGTGGCAAAAATGTGAATAATTTTAAAAAGCGTACCACGTCATTATCATCTGTGTTCACCCAAAATTGGTAATAATCATAAGGGGTTGTCTTTTTAGGATCCAGCCATACTGCACCTTTAGCAGTTTTACCCATTTTTGCCCCTGACGCTGTTGTTATCAAGGGAAATGTCATTCCATAGACTGATGTGCTATTTTTTCGACGTACAAGATCAATCCCGGCAACTATGTTTCCCCATTGATCACTACCGCCCATTTGCAAAACGCAATTCTGTTCATTATATAAATGATAAAAATCATATGCCTGCAAAAGCATGTAATTAAACTCTATAAAATTCAGCCCCTCATCTGATTCCAATCGCATGCGGTAACTTTCGGCCTTTAACATTCGATTGACGCTAAAACACCGACCAATGTCCCTTAAAAAATAAATATACTGCAATAATTTTAACCATTTGGCATTATTTAGCATAAGAGCTTTTCCATCGTCAAATGAAATAAATCGAGATAGCTGATTTTGAAGACCACAAACATTTTTTTCAATATCTGATTCACTTAGCATTTTTCGCATTTCTGTTTTTCCGCTTGGATCTCCGATTAAAGCAGTCCCTCCACCGACAAGAGCGATAGGACGATGACCAAATCGCTGCATGTGAGCAAGAGACATGATTGGAACCAAACTTCCCACGTGGAGGCTATCGGCAGTAGGATCAAAACCTATGTAGCAAGATATCTTCTGTTTGGATAGTAGTTCAGAAATTTCCTGGTCATTTGTTGTTTGTTCAATAAAACCGCGTGTTCTTAATTCATGGTATACATTTTTATTCATAATTATAACCTATTCAGAATCCAAGCCTTCGCTTGTTCAACTAAATAATAAGGAATACTCTTAAAATAACTTCCTCATTTCATGAAGATCGTACAAAAAATAAGTTCGTATAGAGACGTAACATGCCACATCTCTATAGTAGATTTAGCTCAAAACGAACAATATCAATAATGGGGAAGTTATTTTCAGAAATTTCTTAGTTTGATGATAGCAAGATCACATATTATTTGCTGGCATAGCCTACTGATCGTGTTTCCCTGATGACCGTTACTTTGATTTGTCCAGGAAACGTTAATGATTCTTCAATCTTTTTCGTGATATCCCTGTTAAGAAGCACTGCTTCTTCATCTGAAATAATGGCACTTTCTACCATAATCCTCACTTCACGACCAGCCTGAATTGCATATGAACTGGCAACACCTTTAAAACTATTACATATGGTTTCAAGATCTTCAAGACGCTTGATATAGCTTTCCAGCATTTCACGACGCGCCCCCGGCCTTGCTCCCGATAATCCATCAGCAGCCTGAACCAGTAAAGCCAGTACAGATGCCGGTGATATATCTTCATGATGAGCAGCTATGGCGTGCACTACTTTATATGATTCACCATATCGTTTTGCGAGTTTTGATCCAGTTAATGCATGAGGGCCTTCAACTTCGTGGTCAATAGCCTTGCCTAAATCATGCAATAACCCGACTCTTTTAGCTTGTTTGACATTTAAACCTAATTCTGAGGCCATAATTCCACATAAGAATCCAACTTCAATGGAATGCTTTAACACATTTTGTGCATAACTCGTCCTAAATTTCAGCCGTCCCAAATATTTTATCAACTCCGGATGAATTCCGTGAACCCCCAAATCAAAAGCAGCCTGTTCACCAGCTTCACGAATAGCATCATCAACTTCGTTTTCCACCTTTTTGACAATATCCTCGATACGTGCAGGATGAATTCGCCCATCGGATATAAGTTGGTTCAAAGAAACCCGTGCAACTTCGCGTCGGATAGGGTTATAGCCAGACAAAATCACAGCCTCAGGGGTATCATCAATTATTAAATCAATACCTGTTGCAGCTTCGAGCGCCCTAATGTTACGTCCTTCACGACCAATAATTCGACCTTTCATGTCATCATTGGGAAGCTGGACAACAGACACTGTATGTTCTGCAACGTATTCTCCTGCATATCTCTGAATAGCTGTTGCAATTATTTTTTTGGCTTTTTTGTCGGCTTCCTCCTGTGTTTCTGTTTCAATTCGCTTAATGAGTTTGGCCCCCTCATATCTGGCCTCATTTTCCATTGCTTTGATAAGATGTTCTTTGGCCTGATCAACTGTCATCCCGGATATACGTTCAAGCAATTTTTTTTGTTCTTCTGTCATTTCATTGAGTTTGCGCTCATTTTTTTCGATTTCGCCAAGCTTTTTATTGTAGAACTTTTCTTTTTGAAATATCTCCTGACTCCTTTGTTCCAGCTTTTCATGTTTTCGGTCAAGATTTTCTTCTTTTTGCATCAGACGTTTTTCAATTCTTTTGAGTTCAGTTCTTGTTTCCAAAGTGTCAGCATCAAATTGACCTTTCATTTTATATAATCGATCTTTCGCTTCAACTTTTGCTTCTTTTATAATTGTTTCAGAACGTCGATATGCATCATTAATAATATTGGCTGATTCTTCTTCTGCCATGCGAATTTTTTGAGCGTATAAACGCCCCTTTGCCCAATAAGCAACGCCAAATCCAATAACAAAGCCCAAAAGGCTCATAGAAATTGTATATTCGTTCATTCTATCACATCTTTATAAATTGTTAGTAAAACTTTGTTTTTATTTTATATTCTTATCGACCGTTATAAAAAAAATCGACAAAAATGTTTATGATCTCATTGTTGCAATAAAAACTATATGAAGAGACCTGCTATTATTAAATGATATATTATCGTCAACCTTTTGGCTTTACATGGACAAACACTTAAATTTATAGAACGAACATTTCAGATAATAAAAAAAATGTTGTACGATAATAATATTTAAATCGTTGCGTTGAATATTAAAGAATGGTTTAAAGATTTGAGTTGAAGAAGGCTTATTAAGCAGAACACGTCTTCTTTAATTCATAATTTCTATGGTCTTGCGAATGACAGTCTGCATTTAAATCTGTTTTGATTTTAATATAAAGATTTATGCTGACAACTGTGAAGAAAAGATTTGCTATTAACAAAATTGTCGTAACAAAATCGCAGTTGCTTAAACTATATATAAAAAGGAGCAACAAAAGCCCCATATATAATGTTACTATCATTCTCATCTTGAATATTCTTAAGTTTCAACGCTATACGTTTTAAAAAGCCCCCACAACATACCGTGTTGATAAACCTTTTGAACCTTTTTACAAAGGTGGGTACTCTGAGATATTTTCGGGTTTCCATGACAATCGACGGAAATCACTCCCAATATCAGACTGAGTTCCCTTTTTAAATCGTGTTGGAACAAAGAATCTTATCAATCACAAATACCGCAGGGGCCTTGAAACAAAAAAAGCGTGAATTTTTTTTGCAAAAAATCACGAGTTTTAATTTCTTTGTTACTTTTAATGATTATTATATGTTGATTCAAAAAATTGTCAATGCTTTTCTTGAATAAGTGCCTCTATTTTATCAAGTTGTTCTATGGTATTAATCCCTAGAACATCTTCAGCATCCTGATTTAGCATCACACCAATTTTATAATTTTTTGCAATACCGATAGGTACAATATCAGTTAAATAAAACTCTTTTTGTAAATTTTTATCTGTTAAGTCATTTAAAACATCATCAATCATATCACATGAAATACAATAAATTCCTGAGTTTACAATTTTTATTTTCTTTTGATCATCATCTGCATCAGCTTCTTCAACAATTTTTGCGATATATCCTTTTTGGTCCAACACAATACGGCCATAACCATAAGGATTATCCTGTTCCACAGCCATTACAGTTACATCGTTATTTTCTTTTTTGTGAATATATATCAAATCACTAATTTTTTGAGATGAAATTAATGGAACATCACCACACAAAACAACAATAAATTCAATATCTTTCGTTATGTGTGACATCGCACACTGAACAGCATGCCCGGTTCCAAGCTGCTCTTTTTGTGTGGCAAAAAAAACATCAGGGTATTTTTTTTCAATCGTTTTTTTAACTTCAACAGCCTGATGTCCAACAACCGCAATAATATTTTGGGTCACCTTTTTAGCAGAATCCAATACATACAAAATCATTGGCTTCCCGCAAATATTATGAAGCACCTTTGCTTTTGATGATTTCATTCTCTTACCTTTGCCAGCAGCCAAAATAATAATTGATATGTTTTTCATGAGTTAATCCAATCATTCCATTTATAAAAAAAGAAAGGCAGATCAATTTGATCTGCCCTCTTAACATTGTATCAACCACTTGTTAGTATGGTTTATATATTTATTGATTCTTGTTTATCTTGGAATCATTAACGCTCAAAATCAATAGCATCTTTTTTTATTCATCAACTTCTGTTGCCTTTTCAGCAAGAACTGTAACTTTATCAGGTAACGCTTCAGCAAAACCTCCAAAAACAGAGATTCTACGTTCAGTTCCTTTTTCATTTCGATATTTTAAAACACCATCTTTTAATGTTGTCAAAAAGGATGTATGACCGGGCAGTACACCAAATTCACCCAGAGAACCTGGCGCCATAACGATTTGAGCGCGTTCACTTACCACGTTTTTTTCTGGTGTGACCACTTCAAGAAATATATTATCAGCCATAATGCCCTCAATTATTAGCATTGTATTAAACATGAGATCTTAAAAACATAATCTCACATTTAATACATATGCGTTTGATTAAGCTTATTACGCGTTTTTGGCGCGTTCGACAACTTCTTCAATACCGCCGGCCATATAGAAAGCCTGTTCAGGAATGTCATCATGAACACCATCAACAATTTCTTTAAATGCTCGGATGGTATCTTCGAGTTTTACATATTTGCCTGGTTTTCCTGTAAAGTTTTCTGCAACGTGGAATGGTTGTGACAGAAATCTCTGAATTTTTCTGGCACGCGAAACGGTCAATTTATCTTCATCAGATAATTCTTCAACCCCAAGAATGGCAATAATATCTTGAAGTTCTTTATATTTCTGAAGGGTCTTTTGAACCGTTCGAGCCACGTTGTAATGTTCTTCACCTACAAATCCAGGATCAAGAATTCGAGATGTTGAATCCAATGGATCAACAGCCGGATAAATTCCTAATTCTGCAATTTGACGGGACAATACAACAGTACCATCCAAATGTGCAAATGTTGTTGCCGGCGCAGGGTCGGTAAGGTCGTCAGCAGGAACATACACACACTGAACAGCTGTAATAGAACCTTTGTCAGTGGATGTAATACGTTCTTGAAGTCCACCCAAGTCAACAGCCAAAGTGGGCTGGTAACCCACTGCCGATGGCATACGTCCAAGAAGTGCAGACACTTCAGAACCTGCCTGGGTAAACCTGAAAATGTTATCTATAAAAATTAGAACGTCCTGACCTTCCATATCACGATAGTATTCAGCACAGGTTAATGCAGACAAGGCCACTCGTGCTCTTGCTCCGGGTGGTTCTGTCATCTGGCCATAAATAAGTGCTGCTTTTGGAAGAACACCTGAATCTTTCATTTCATGATACAGGTCGTTACCTTCACGCGTTCTTTCACCAACACCAGCAAATACGGAAATACCACCATGATGCATGGCAATGTTGTTTACCATTTCCATCATGATAACAGTCTTTCCAACACCTGCGCCACCGAACATTCCCATTTTTCCGCCGCGAGGAAATGGAACCAGAAGGTCTATAACCTTCACACCTGTTTCCAAAACCCTAACAGTAGTGTCTTGTTCCGTAAATTTTGGGGCTTCACGGTGAATGGGAAGCATTTTTTCCTGGCTAACCGGTCCCAATCCATCAACTGGTCGGCCAACAACATTCAAAACTCTTCCCAGACATGCTTCGCCAACAGGCATTTTGATCGGATCACCTGTATCTTTTACAGGCATTCCTCTCACCAAACCATCTGTTACATCCATAGCAACGGTTCTAACTACATTGTCGCCCAAATGTTGAGCAACCTCAACTACCAGATTATCAGGCTCATCATTAATCGCCGGGTTGCTTATGGTAAGTGCCGTCAATATGGCCGGGAGCTTTCCAGGTTCAAACTCCACGTCAACCACAGGCCCCATGACCTGAGTAATCTTTCCAATGTTTTCAGACATCAAAAACCTCCTAATCAAAATTACCCTTTCAGGGCCTCGGCACCGCCTACGATATCCATTAATTCTGTCGTTACAGCCGCCTGACGGGCTTTATTGTAAGCAAGTGTCAAATTATCGATCATATCATTACACGCCTTTGTAGCATTATCCATTGCCAACATTCGAGCAGCATGTTCACTGGTTGATGTTTCCAGCAATGCGCTGTACAATTGAACAAACACATTTTTTGGAAGCATATCTCCAAGAACTTCTTCAGCTGAAGGTTCACAGATATGTTCTGCTACAAATGATGCAGGTTCTTCGTTTGCTTCCGCACTCTCAATGGGAGGTATTGGAAGTATTTGTTGAATATCAGGAATTTGTTTCGACATTCCCTCAAAGCGGGAAAAAATTACATAAACCTCATCATATGTGCCGTCCAAAAACTCTGTTATGAGCTGCTGGCCAGCAGATGATGCAATGGAAAAATCAAATTTTGCACCAACAATTCCAAGATATTCTTTCTGAATCTCGCATTTTTCTTTACGACACCAATCACGCCCTTTTTTGCCAAAATTGGTAAACGTAATCTTTACATCCGGATACTTGGCAATCAGTTCATTCACTAAAGCCTCGGCTCGTTCCAGAAGATTGGAATTAAAGCCTCCACATAGACCTCTATCGGATGTACATAAAACCACATTCACATTTTTGACAATTTCACGTGCGATTAAAAGCGGACTGGCATCTTCATCTGCGCGTTCAGCAAGACTTCCCAAGACCTCGGAAAATTTTATTGCATATGGCCTAAAAGACTCCATGCGCGTTTGAGTTCCGCGCAATTTTGATGCAGCAACCATGTTCATGGCTTTTGTAATCTGCTTGGTCTTTTTGACCCCTGCAATTTTATTTTTAACATCATTTAAGCTTGCCATCTCTATTCCGCCTTTATTTCAATAACTCAATTGAATTATTGTTAACGTTATTACTTATTACTGGTTCTGAGATTTAAATTCTTCAGTATATTCAGTCATAGCCTGATTCATCTGTTTATCCAAATCGTCGTCAATGGCTTGTTTTTCATCCAAAGATTTTAAGATTGTTGGATATTTATTTTCGATGAATTCATGCAGACCTTTTTCATAATCCGCCAGTTGTTCCAATGGCAATGTATCAAGGAATCCACGAGTACCCGCATATAAGATTGATACTTGTTTTTCCATTGAAAGCGGTTGATATTGAGGTTGTTTCAAAACTTCAACCAGCCTTGCACCACGGGTTAACTGCTTTTGTGTTGCGGCATCAAGGTCACTACCAAAGGCTGCAAATGCTTCGAGTTCTCTGTATTGAGCCAGATCCAATCGAAGTGTACCGGCAACCTGTTTCATGGCTTTTACCTGTGCTGACCCACCTACACGCGAAACTGACAGACCAACATTAATTGCTGGTCGGACACCTGCAAAGAATAAACCAGGTTCCAGGTAAATCTGACCATCAGTAATTGAAATAACGTTTGTTGGAATAAAGGCAGAAACGTCACCAGCCTGTGTTTCAATGATGGGTAATGCGGTTAAAGAACCAGCACCCAGTTCGTCGTTTAGTTTGGCTGATCGTTCAAGCAATCTTGAATGGTTATAAAAAATGTCTCCAGGAAAAGCTTCACGTCCAGGTGGTCGTCTCAGAAGAAGCGATACCTGGCGATATGCAGCCGCTTGCTTGGAAAGGTCATCATAAATAATTAAAGAATGTTGACCTTTATCACGGAAATATTCACCCATTGCACATCCAGCATAAGGTGCAATATATTGTAGTGTTGCAGGGTCACTGGCACATGCTGAAACAACGGTTGTATACTCCATTGCACCGTGTTTTTCCAAAATAGAAACAACCTGTGCAACAGTTGATTTTTTCTGACCACATGCCACATAAATACAATAAACATCCTTGCCTTTTTGATTCAGAATAGCATCAACGGCAATAGCTGTTTTACCAATTTGGCGGTCACCAATAATCAACTCACGTTGACCACGTCCAACAGGTGTCATGGCATCAATTGCTTTTAGACCAGTGTACATGGGTTCATGAACACTCTTTCTGGCAATAACACCAGGTGCAACCATTTCAACACGGCTAGTTTCTTTGGCGTCAATGGGACCTTTACCATCTATAGGTTCTCCCACTGCTGTTACAACACGACCGAGAACAGCCTCGCCAACCGGAACCTCAGCAATTCGTCCGGTTCGTTTCACCTGGTCGCCTTCCTTGAGAGACGTGTCATCACCCATAATAGCAACACCGACATTGTCTTCTTCAAGGTTTAAGACCAGACCTAAGATGCCGCCTGGAAACTCTACCAATTCAAGAGCCATAACCTTTTCAAGGCCATAGACACGAGCAATACCATCGCCTACAGACAAAATGGTTCCTGTTTCACTTAACTCAACTTTTTTGTCGTAGTCTTTAATTTGCTCTTTAATAATTTGACTTATTTCTTCAGCTCTGATTTCCATGTTAGATACTTTCACCCCTTTTTATTGATTCTTTCATAGAAAGTAACTGTGTTTTTATACTCCCATCTAAAACAAGGTCACCAATTCTGGCAACCACTCCACCAATGAGCCCGGGATCTTGCTCAAATTCAATAATAATTTCTTTGCCGGTCAGTTGTGACAGGGCCGTTCGTATCTGATCGATTGAGTCAGAAGAAAGATCAGTCGCCGAGACCAGACCTGCGCGTGCAATACCTTTAAGTTCATCCGCAAGTCTTTGATAAAACTCATTGATGCTATCGATAAACCCCAAACGGCGTTTATCAAACAATAACAGTAAAAAAGAATGTATTACTCTTGACAGGTCCATTTTATCCAGAACCTGAGTTAATATTAATTTTCTTTTTTCAGCACCGTACAGTGGATTGCTGATCACCTGGCAAAATTCTGTTTCACGTACAATCAATTGCGCAAAGCGATTCAATTCTTCACCAAACAAATCGGCCTGATCTACTTCTTTACCAAGAATTAACAGAGCTTTGGCATAACGCCGTGCAACGGACATTTTTTTCATTATGCCACCACCTTTTCTGTAAATTCACCAATCAGACGATCCTGATCATCTGCGGTAATATTATCCTTGATGATGTTTTCAGCAAGCGCAATGGCTTTTTCCATTATTTCTTCCTGCAATGCTTTGTTTGCAATCCGAAATTCCTGCTCAATATTCTTTTTTGCCTGGTCCTGCATTTTTTCAGCCGTCAACTTGGCATCTTCAAGAATGCGAGCTTTAGCCGCCTCTCCCTGTTGAATAAAATCAGAAACAAGCTTCTGGGCTTCTTTTTCCAGATCAGAAAATTTTTGATTATATTCAGCCAGTTTCTTTTCAGCATCTGATTTATCAGATTCAAGCTTTTCTAGTTCTTCTTTGATTGCAGATATTCGTGAATTCAACGCCTCTGATGCTGGTTTTTTTAGAATTAAAAACAATCCAACCATAAGCACCAGAAAATTCATGACTCGATAGGTATCTGTTGGCAACCAAGTTTTTGATGCAGCATGACAATCGTGAGAATCATGCCCACCAGTCGATGCCATAACCATTCCAGAAAACGCAATCATCAAAATTGTCGCAATAGCCAACCATCTTTTTTTTGTGAAGCGCTTATGTATCATGCAAGTGCCCTCCCCAATATTTTTTGGCCAATGGCTTGAGAGAAATCTTGTATTTCTTCTGCAAGCTTCATTTTGGCTTTTCCGACATCTGTTTGAATGCGTTGTTTGATCTGTTCCATCTCTTTCATTGCTTTTTGGTTCAGTTCTGCCACCAGAGAACGTTCTTGTTCAACTGCTTCCTGAATCAGTTTGTTTTTCTGATCCATGCCTTTCTTACGTGCTTCATCCAAACCTTTTTTGTAGTTGGCTTCACTGGCTTCAGCATCAGCAGTGCAGTTTTGAACGCTTTTTTCGAGATTATCTATTCTCTCTTTACGTTCTTTGAGAATGTTTCTGATGGGTTTATACAAAACCATATTTAAGAGCCAGATAAGCAATAAAAAGTTTATGATTTGGATAAACACAGATCCATCAACACTTACCATTATATCACCCTCCTATATAATTAAATAATAATTTTTGAAAAATGATAACCATATCAAAATAAATTGCGGCTGTCTATAGCATTCACACGACTGAATTGTCAAAGGATTTTTCTTTTGTATTTTCATTCAGCAGTATCATTTTCCTGGTTTGTAACAATGCATTGGCCATTAAAAACAACCCCTGGATCAATCAATATAAATGGAGCTCGAATATCGCCAATCATTTTTCCTGGTGGATGGATTTCAATGCGTGTTTCAGCATCAATACAACCTGTTACCTCTCCCATAACTAATGCTGAACCAACTTTCATGTCACCATTGATCACCGCCTGATGTCCGACAATTACAGCGCCAGTTTCGCTGATAATATCACCTTCGAAATCTCCATCAATACGCATACCCCCTTCAAAGTTGATTGTTCCTTTCATTCGGGTTTTGTGACCTAAAAATGTGCTGATTTCTTGCTTTTTATTTTTTTTTCTGAACATTATTTTATCCTTAAAAGAAATGTCAAACTTGAAACAGTCTTGTTGTTTATAACAAGAATCGTCTTTATTTGGTATACAGCAAATTCTACTGCTACCCTTTTTTTCATTTTGTATTGACGAACGAATATTTGGTATAGACTTGCGATTCAGGTTATTTCCAAAAAAGATGGATGATAACATATAACCAATTTAAAATCTTTTTATTTTAACGTAAACCAATTCAATTTGCAATGAGTATATTTAAATAAGGAAATCTTAACGATGAGCATTATTATAAAAAAAGGCTTTGATTTTGCTTTTGATCCATCAGCATGTGAAAATTGCCCTGGCTTTTGTTGTTTTGGAGAAACCGGAAAAGTTTGGGTCAGTCAAACAGAAATTTTTAATATTTGCAATTTTTTACATATTAATTGTATTGATTTTAAAAATCAATACCTGAATCATATTGACAACAGGTTTACCTTAAAGGAACGATATACAAAAAATATTTTTGAATGCATTTTTTTTGATCATGCACAAAGAAAATGTCAGATTTATGATGTTCGACCGATTCAATGCAGGAACTATCCTTTTTGGAACGATTGTACCCAGGCTTTAAATGAATGTTTGGGCATTTGTTTTATTGATGATACTCTTTCTTATGGTTAAGCCATATCTTATAAATTTTCGCATTGACAGAGAATAAAAAAACAGATAAAAAAGTAAACTTTTAAATTATTCACCATTATAAATGAATTACCGGTAATCAAGTTCACATGTTGGAGAGGTTGCCGAGTGGCTGAAGGCCCCGCTCTCGAAAAGCGGTATTCGGTTAATCCCCGGATCGTGGGTTCGAATCCCACCCTCTCCGCCACTAAAATTTGTTTATATAACCCTTAATCATTTGCGGAGAGGTGTCCGAGCTGGCTGAAGGAGCACGACTGGAAATCGTGTGTACTGCCAAAAGCGGTACCGAGGGTTCGAATCCCTCTCTCTCCGCCACCCTTCTTTAAAACAAAAAACATGTCCTATCTGGTTCTCGCACGAAAATACCGACCATCGACTTTTAGCGAAGTTGTTGAACAATCTCACGTTACGCAAACGTTACAAAATGCTGTTCAATCAAGTCGTGTAGCCCATGCTATCCTTTTTTCCGGCCCTCGCGGTACGGGTAAAACGACAATTGCGCGTATTTTAGCCAAATCTATGAATTGTTATGAAGGCCCCACAATAACCCCTTGTAATAAATGCAGATCCTGCAAAGATATAACTGCCGGAAGTGCTGTTGATGTTATGGAAGTTGATGGAGCGTCCAATAATGGAGTGGAACATATTCGTGATTTACGAGAAAAAGTTCAGTATCGTCCAGCACACAGTCGTTTTAAAATTTATATTATTGACGAAGTGCATATGTTAAGTACTGCGGCATTTAATGCATTATTGAAAACCCTTGAAGAGCCGCCTGATCATGTTTTATTTATGTTTGCCACCACAGAGCCACACAAAATTCCTATTACCATTTTATCCAGATGCCAACGTCATGATTTAAGGCGTGTTAAATTGGATGCGATTATTGATCATCTAAAATATTTGTGTGAGCAAGAAAACATTGCCATCAAGCGTGAAATTTTGACAATGGTTGCACGTGAAGCCGGTGGAAGCATGCGTGATGCCCTTAGCCTTTTGGATCAGGTGATGGTATGTATGGGCGATCAAAATGAAAGCCAGGGAGAGCATGATGTTTTAGATATTCTTGGTGTTCTGGATCGAAAAACAATTTTTTCTTTATCCAGCGCGATTATTGACGGAAATATTCCTGAATCATTAGATATTTTACATGATATTTATGATCGTGGTCATGATCTAAAAAAAATGATTGTTGACCTGATCGAGCATTTTAGAAATTTATTGATTGTTAAGCTTGGAAAAAAATTAGACAGGTTGGTAAATGTTCCCTCTCACGAAATTGATCAGATGAAAAAACAAGGCGAAAAACTCAGTCCTCATTACATTAACCAAATATTTGATGGATTATTTCAAGAAGAAATCTTTGTTCGCTATGCGCCTCAACCACGTCTGGCCCTGGAAAAAACCATTATTAAAATATCATCTATCCAGCCAGTTCTTGAACTGGATAGCCTGATTGAAAAAATTGATCAACTTCAAGAAACCATTGCAAAAAATCAAAACGTTACCCTTATTCAGGCACCAAAATTAAGAATTCCTGAATCACAACCGGTCAGTACAAAAGAAAAAGAAACATTTATTGCTGAAGATAAATCCTATTCTCTATCCAAAAGCCAGCCTCAAAAATTAGAAAAAAAACAATTATTGAATCAAGAAAAACCTATCAAAGAAGAATTTTCAAAAGCCCTTGAATATGATAATGGAGACCCTCTTGACACAACATGGAAAAAACTGATAACACGCATTGGCAAACAGATGCCGGCATTAACATCGGTTCTTAATAAGGCAAGTTTAAAAAACTTTAAAAACAATACCATTACCATAGAAATTAATGGGCCGTCATTTGCTTTAGATCTTGTTAAAAGTAAAAATGATGACTTAAAACTTATTTTTAATGATTATTTTCAACAGCAGGTAACCATTGAGTGTATTCAAAGCGAAACTGTTGAATCAGCACTTAAAAAACAAAAAAAACGAATTGAACAGGAACAACATCTCAAAAAAAATGCACGAAATCATCCACTGGTTCAGGAAGCGGTTCAACTGTTCAATGCTAAAATAATTGATGTAAAATTACTGAACTTATAATTATTTAAGGAGTATATTATGAAAGGCATGGCCAATATGATGAAGCAAGCTCAAAAGCTTCAAACCAAAATGATGAAAATGCAAGATGAACTCTCAGATAGAACTGTAGAAGGTTCTTCTGGCGGTGGAATGGTCAAAGTTGTTGCCAGTGGAAAACAGCAAATTGTTTCTATTGAATTAGAAAATGAAGTTGTTGATCCTGATGACATTGAAATGCTGCAAGACATGATCGTTGCTGCTGCTAATGATGCTTTAAATCGAGCCCAGGAAATGGTTTCCAATGAAATGACTAAATTAACAGGTGGTCTGAATATTCCGGGTTTGATGTAATGGGTCATTATCCGCCATCACTGACTGCCCTGATTCGCCATTTATCAAAACTTCCAGGAATTGGAGAAAAAACAGCCACGCGATTGGCTCTTCATATTTTAAAGTCATCTTCAAAAGAAGCCAGGGCATTGGCTGATAGTATTTATTCAGTTAAAGAGAAAATTCATTTTTGTCCAGGATGTTTTGGCCTTACTGATCAACCTTTATGTCATATCTGTAATGATCCTAATCGAATGCAAGATCTGGTCTGTGTTGTAGAACAAACTGATGATATGGCATCAATTGAACGATCTGGATCATTCAAAGGTGTGTACCATGTTCTTCATGGTACACTTTCTCCCATGAATGGCATTGGTCCTGATGAAATTCGGTTTCGGGAATTACGTGAAAGAGTTCAAAAAGGGACAGTTCAGGAAATTATTATTGCAACCGGCACCAACGTTGAAGGAGAGGCCACAGCTGTATATATATGTGAACAGCTATCCAGTTTGCCTGTGAAGGTTACACGAATAGCTTCAGGAGTTCCAATGGGTGGAGATTTAAAATTTGTTGATCAGGTAACACTCAAATGTGCCCTTGAAAGACGATATGAATATTAAATGACGATCATTTAATTTTTTTTCGTATTTATACATTAACTGTCACAGACCTGGCTAACTTAATGCAATTCAACATTAAAGTTGAACAATATAAAATGAATAAAATAAATAGTAAAGGACTATAACAATGAAACACAAATGTTATTTACTTCTTTTTTGCTGCGTCTTTTTTTTTGCCTGTGTGCCACCAACAGCATTCAGTAAAGTGGGCTATATCAATCTCCAACGCCTGGTTAATGAATCCAGAATGGGAAAAGCAGCTAAAGCTGATATTGAAAAAATTCGTAAGCAAAAACAGACAGAAATTGATAAACAGCTTGAAGATATCAAAGAGCTGAAGGAGCGAATTGAAACCAAAGGCAATTTGATGGGAGAAAAAAATAAAGCTGAAAAAGTTGAAGAATTACAGCGTATGTATAAAACATATCAGCGCATGGTCGCTGATGCCAAAGAAGATCTTGGTAAAGAAGACAGCAAATTGGTATCAACCATTCTTGAAAAGGCTGATGACGTTCTCAAACAAGTTGCCAAAAAAGAAAAATATACCATTATAATTAAAGATCCGGATGCTATTGGTTATCTTGATCCAAATGTGGATATTACAAATCTTGTGATTAAGGCGTTTGATAAGAAAGTAAGATAATCACTGATTATTCCATTATTCATTAAAAATTATTGTTATGTTATGTTTCTCCCTTTCAGTGCTCTAATTATTATAGTAATGTTTTACCCAGGGCGTTGCCGATATCGCAAAACGAATTTAGAGACGTAGTATGCTACGTCTCTAAACCTACCTACAGCTTAATCATATTTCATTTTATGCATTCGACCCGAAAAGTGCATAGTTTAATCGAAATGTCAAAAAGCAAGATTAAAAAATGACGTTATACCAACAGTTGAAAAAAAAGTGGTGTTCTTTCTCCCAAAATTCGAATTTTGGGGAAAGATCACTTTAAACACAACTGACATTTACAAAAGTACGTGGAGACGACAGCTGAGCAGCCACACGACAGTTTAAACCTCTGACATTAACAAATCTCAAAAGTGTATCCAAAAAGCATATTACAAAATCATATTTTTATGGTATACTATCGATTGATATGCAGTTCTGTTGTTTGAAGATATACTGAAACCATAGAACTTCTTGTTATCCGTTCGTAAACGTGGGGCGTAGAAACCAG
>Ga0272440_1001918_pt1 | contig 16578 bp, 10 predicted proteins | sample SSMMMBAug17_FD_192440 | JGI IMG/M metagenome (GOLD analysis project Ga0272440, IMG submission 192440) | Marine sediment archaeal communities from Little Sippewissett salt marsh, Falmouth, MA, United States - SSM-MMB-Aug17 | ecosystem: Environmental > Aquatic > Marine > Wetlands > Sediment ... | reverse complement strand
AGCGATTTTTTTTATGAATCAGTCCAGTTATAGATCCGTCAATAAATAGTTCCGCAATTAACTTGAGTATAATTCATTATCGTTTTAAATAGCGAATAATAGTTTGGCGACATACACCAATCATATTCGCAGCAATTGTTTGATTGTTGCTAGATCGTTTTAATGCTTCTTCAATTAAAGTATCTTGAAGAGTTCTCATTAATGGTAATCTATGTAAAGCTGAAATAAATGCTGCGGAATCAGAGCTTTGGAATTTTCTGATCTGAACACCATTTGGTTGATTTTCTTTGACATATTTTTCAAAGAATTTTGTATCCAGCCAGTCACCACGTTTTTGGCTTACAACTGCATCATAAACCATTGCTCTTAATTCTCTTACATTGCCTGGGAATTCGTATTCTGACAAACAACTCAGGATTTTCTTACTTGGTACTCGAAAGCGTTTATTCATATCCTTTGCAGCCATGTCAATAAAGTAATCTAATAGCAATTGCAGGTCTTCCATACGTTCGCGCAATGGTGGAATTGCTATATGGTGAGTACTAAGTCGGTAATAAAGATCTGCCCTGTATTGTCCCTGGTCTACCATGTTTTTCAGATCTTTATTTGTTGCAGCAATAACTTTTGCACTTGTTCGTTTAACCTTGTTTGATCCGAGAGGATAATACTCTCGCTCCTGGATAAAATGCAATAATTTCTTCTGTGTTTCTGGGCCTAAATCTCCAATTTCATCTAAGAATAATGTTCCTTCTCCAGCTTTGTGTGCAAGGCCTGATTGATCTTCATCAGCACCATCAAATGCACCTTTGACATGTCCGAATATACGATCACAGAAAGTATCATCATCAAGTCCTGCTGCATTTACAGAGATAAAGTCACCAGGTCTATTGCCGCATTTATGTACAGCATTTGCAATAAGTTCTTTTCCAACACCTGTTTCTCCACTAACAAGCATTGGCTGGCTTGATGTTGAAATAGCTTCAACATATCTAAAAATTGACAACATTTCGTTGTTCGATGAAACAATGTCTGAAAATGCTGCTGGATGTTGCAGTTGACCACTTAAAAGTTGTTTTTGAAGGGTATAATTTTCACCAGAAATATCTCTATATTCCAGTGCCTTTTCAACTGTTGTAATAAGGCGGTCTGAATCAACAGGTTTTATGAGATAATCATGTGCATTGTTTTTCATGCACTTAACTGCTGTTTCGACAGCATCATTATCTGTAATTATAATTACTGGTATGTTTGGATATTTTTCCAAAATCTCTGGTAAAATATCATCTCCATTTTTTTCACAATCTGGAAAAAACAAATCCAGCAATATTAAGCTGACACTTTGATTTTCTAATTTTGAAAAAACGTCATCAGTATTATCTGAAAACATGAGATGGTTCATACCTTTATTTTCAAGTATAACCTGATGCGCTTCTCTCGAAACTGCGTCATCATCAATAATATAAATAGGTAATGACGGATATAAACTTTTATTCATAAAAACCTCCAAATTTTATTTGTTTTTTATTTCAGAATTATCTGAAACAAATGGCATGCAGTTAGAATACTGCTGCCACAATTTTATAGCCATTTCAAAGCGATTAATCATTAAAGCGGCACATGCAAGAATTTGTATAGATTCAGGGGTTCTATACAAAGAGCATGACCTTCTGGCATGAATAAACATTTCTTTAAATTCACTTTTAAAAAAATGTTTAATTGCCTGTTTATAATGATCTTTCGCACGATTTTTAATTTCAATCAATGATGCGATATTCATCCCGCAACGATGACAATTATCCTTTTTTTTATATCTTGCATTGCATGCAGGACATCTTTTCACTTATTAATCTCCTATATAGAAAAGAATTTCTTCAAGTTCTTCCTTATAAGAATTAGCATCTTTAAGATTACCTTCTTTAATAGCATCTTGAATATCTTCGATGAGGTCAATTATTTCTTCTTTATCTTCCTCAGCCGCATCATCAAGTTTTGCCTTAGCCTTTTGTATGATAACTTTCATATCATGGGGAAGTAATTCAAAACTATTATCTATTTCTTCTTCTGAGCTAAAGTCAGAAGAGATATCTTCTTCTCCCCAGGCGTTATCAATTTTTTGTCTGGATTTAGATATTTCTTCTTCTGAAAAAGAAGCAAATGCATTTTCAATAACAGCATTGATTTTTCGGCCAGTCATTTTTTCAGTTGCTTCCATTTTTAAAATGCCATTGATATCAAGGTCGTAATGCAAAAGAATTGGGCTTCCTGCTGGTTCATCATTTGATAAACGAAATGTGTATTTATTAATCAATACATTGTCCAAAGCATTTTGGTGTTCACCTTGATAAACTTTAATTTCAGCAACTTCCTGACCATCAAAAAGGGTATAAAAAACTTCACTTTTACTTGCAGGGAGTTTTGAATTTTTTCGGATTAATGGAACAAACATTGTGTGAGTTGGTTGCCCATTGATAGCACCCATTGCAGAAGTACCAAAAGTATAGGGTGTTATATCCAATAAAATACTTGATGAGTCCAATCCCATTTCTCGTCCTGCCTGTATGGCAGCTCCAAGGGCAACGCATAGATCAGGATCAATTTCACCATGAGGTAACTTACTGAATTTTTCTTCAAGTAAATTTGAGATTTTCGGAATTCGGGTAGAGCCTCCTACAAGTATTATTTTATTGATATCTGCTGGTAAAAGGTTGGCATCTTTCAGTGCTGTGTTAACAGCATCCATTGTTCTAGAAATATCATCATGAATTAATTCTTCAAAAGAATTTCTTGATAATTCATACGATAAATGAACATCTTTAAAAGTTTTGCGTCCAATATGATCTTCTTCAATATTTACATATGGTTTTGATGAGAGCTCTATTTTAGCATTTTCTGCAGCTCGTTTGAGACGCGCAATCAATTTATTATCATCTTTAATTTTTACCTTAAGCTCATTTTTAATGTGATCCATCAAAAGAGAAATAATCGCATTATCAAAATCATCTCCCCCAAGATGATTATCTCCTGTACTGGCCATGACTTCTACGACATCACTCTCAATTTTTACAATGGATACATCAAATGTGCCTCCTCCCAGATCGTAAATTAATATGTTTTGACGATCTGAACAATCTGTTTCATAAGCCAAAGCAGCTGCTGTAGGTTCATTAATAATTCGCACAACATTTAATCCCGCGATTTCTCCAGCTTCGCGAGTTGCCTGGCGTTGTGCATCTGTAAAGTATGCAGGAACAGTAATAACAGCTTTGGATATTTTTTGGTTAAGTGTTTTTTCTGCTCTTTCTTTTAGTGCTTTTAAAATAAAAGCTGAAATTTCTTGAGGTAAATAAGATTGATTTCCAAGTACAATTTTTTCTTCTTTTCCCATCATGCGCTTAATTGACTGTATGGTAGTTTCAGGAAAAATTTCAGCCTGGTTTTTAGCTTCTGCTCCAACAATAATATTCCCTTCAGAGTTTAATCCAACACATGAAGGCATAATACCATTATCGTTATCCTTAATAATTTCTGCATTTTTATCAATGACAAATGCAACTTCAGAATTTGTTGTTCCTAAGTCTATTCCTATGATAGGTTCCATTTTTTTTATAACTCCATATAAATATTTTTATTGTACGGGTCGGGTTTTGTTAACTACGACTTCCGCAAGGCGAATAACTTCATTTTTTCTTACAAAGCCTGTCAGCATTTCCTCTACAACAATACCATCTTTAACCCCCTTGATATTTTTTGTACCAAGAGCTTTCATTGTTTTAGGGTTAAAAGTTTTATCTATACATTCCAGGGGAAATATCTGAACAGATGCAAGAGCCCTGTCGAATTTTCTTATAGCCATTTCATAACCTTCAATAGCACTTTCGATACCTTTAGGCATTGGCCTCAATATACTTTTATTCTCAAAAATTCGTTTGCTGGAATCAAGTCCTCTTGATAAGGCATCTCGCATGTCTAAAAAGGGTATGACAGTTCTTTTTTCACTATCCTGGACACTTGAAGTCCTGATTCTTTCTTCAAGAAGAGCAATTCCTTCAGAGCGATCTTTAAACAATTCAGAGGTCTTGTGATATTCATCCAATGTCTCTGCCAATGTTCGGATAGCTCTATGCTGCTCTCTATTTTGTAGTTTAATCTCCTGTCTGAGTGCTGAAAATTCTGATAAAACTGTATATAAATCACAAGTATCCAAGGTTGCAACTTGTGAAGGAGAAGCATCATCCGAAAGGTCCACAAGCCAGTTTTGAAAATCTGCCAGAGCTTTTGCTTTCCAGCCAGATGAAACATAGCCTTCTAATCGTTTTTCGATTCTACGTGTAATAAATTCCTGCATTTTTTTGAGTACAGGCAATGTAAATCTTTTAGTAATTCTATCTTGAATACTTGAGAATATAGTAGAATAAGCTTTTTTATTCATTGTTATCTTTTTATCTCCAAAAATCCAAAAGCAAGCAAAAGGCTTTTGTTATTTTTTTTCCTTTTTTTGTGCTTTTAATAAATCATTAAGATTTAAACGCCGCCTTTTCAATGGCTTAAGTTTTGATAATTCAAATAATTTTTCTTCGCAATCGCTAATGTTAATTAAAGAATGTAACTGATTATGGATTCTAACTCTCTTATTCTTTATATTCTCATAAGCTTCATTTATTTGACGAAAACGATCAGGGTCTTTTTCTGGCGTATATTTTTTTACTTTTATTAAATATGCCTGCCTGATATCTTCTTCAGTTGCATCACGGGGTAAGTCTAAAATCAGATAGCTATTTATCATTAATCACCTTCTTTTTTTTACTTTGTCAAAAATCAGTTTAGCCTCACGAGAAATATTATTGACTTTATTCTTTTTAACAAAATCCGAGGTTCGTTGAATAAGATCTCTGATTTCTGGTTGATTTATTATAACTTCAGTTAGCATATCAAAAATATAAGTAGGCGCACCACGAACTTTGAAAGCATCAACAAACTTTTCGAAATCATTAACTACTTTTGTAATTATTTTTTGATTCGGTGTTGACATCCTATTAGCCTGGTCTAAGGATATATTAAGTTGCACAAATATCTCACTGGGATCATAATCAAGTTCATTATATGCATTGCCATAGAAATCATCATCATCGTCATAGAAATCTTCAAATTCATCATATTCATCATATTCATCATATTCATCGTCATCATCATAAAAGTTTGTATCATGAAGATTCTTATGATCAATTGGAAGCTCATCTTGGCCATCATCAAAATCATAATCATAACTTTCATTATTATGAGAAGCGTCTCCTTTATTTTCGAAAAAAGGAAAGGGAGCATCAATAAATGAAAATTCAAATGATTCAAGAGCATGTTTAAGTGGTTGGGCAGCATGTTTAGATAGCCTTCGAGATAAAGCTCTAAGTTCATCTAACAAAGGTCCTTGAGCCTGTTCAGTAATACGATAAAACATGTCAGGATCATGCTTTTTATTTTCAAAATGTAAAAGAGTAACCTGATAGAATGATAACAAAGGTTTACTGGAAGAGTCTGCTATTTTTAATCTTCGTTTTATTTCTTTTTGTATTTTTTTTGCGTTGTATGGAGAAAGAATAATATCAAAAAAGGATATGATTTCTTTATTATCCAGACATTTAAAAATTTCATCAATCTTTGAATTGAACAACTCCATGATAGAACAATTTGGAAAAAGAGGGGTTATTGTTTCTGGAAAAGGTGATAATATTGATAGTATATCTATACCAGAAAGAGTTAGAATTTCTTTTTGAAGATCAGCTAAGATTCTTTTCAGTATACTTTTATCATTTGTTATAACCCTATCAGCTTCAAGGCAAAGAATCGAAAGACTTTTAAATTTTTCAACAGCACTTAATGATTGGGTATGTTTTTCTATACATTCCAAGAGTTGATCTGGTTTTTGATAAACATCATAAATTATTGAACGTTCTGTCAAAAAAGGAAGAATTATTTTAGATTCTATTTCTCTGGCCTTTTGAATATCTCGTTCAACAAGGTGTATTTTATTTCGATTATAATTTTTTTCAGCAGATATTAATAAAGATATTACATGACGTTCTATAACCCTGTTATCATGAGGAGCTCTTTCCATGGCCTCTTTTAATACAGTTTCAGCTTTTCTGAATGCATGTTTTTCATAATACAAAGTTGCCAGCTCAAGACATGGGAATGGATCATTATTAAATTGATCTTTCATAAACAGCAGTTGCTCTTCAATAATTTTTTTTGATTCTCGGCTTTTACGAGGTAATTTTGCAAGTAATTCATAACCTTTTCTATTAGCCGAATCAAATTCCAGGGCTTTGCAAACAAGAACAATAAGTAATTCTTCATTTGTATTAAAGTGTATATTAAGTTCTTTAGATAGATACTTCAGCCCTTTTGATGAAAGAGATGGCCTTTTCTCAAACCATCGATTTGCTGTTTGAAACAAAATCATTGCTTTTGCCATTTTTTGTGATTGAGCATCTGAAAACTCTGTTTTTAAGCAATCAAAATATTGTGCAGCACTTAAAAATGGCTTGTTTGATAATTGATAGTTTAGTTTTGTTTTAAGCAAAAGAAAATATTTTTTATCAAGAATATTTTCTGAAATTTTTTCGATAAAATATATAGATTTTTGCTCTATAATTCTCTTAGAATAAAGAAGCAAAAGAATATACATTGCAGCCCACTCTGTTTGTTTTGGATACAATGATTTAGAAATAGACTGAGTCATTGATTTCACCATATTGGACTGATCTTTATCAAGAGCAGTTACCAATTGATCTATTTGTCGGTCTAAGTGAACCGGTCCTTCCCATAAATATTCTGTTTTGCTAATTGCATGTCCCTTTTTTTTGAAACTTTCAAGTGGAGAAACAATGGTTTTTAAATCATTAATCATTGGATAAAAGTTAAATTCCTGGGAAATCCGATCAAATGATTGGAGCATTTTTTTATCATCTTCAGCGTAAAATGCAGCCATTCCTTTACAAAACATTTTATATTCAGAAAAAGGTGATTTTCTGGGTAAAGGTTTTAAAGCCTTAACAGCATTTTCCCAATTTCCATCACCCATTTCTAATTTAGCTGCTTTTACAGTTTCGATATCTTTTCTAAACAAATGGTCTTTGTCGAATATGTTCATATAGTGCCATTGTTCTGACAAAAAAATGCGATCAGCAAGTATTTTTTCTGCGTTTTTTGATGACCTATTTTTTTGCATAAAAGAATAATATGCATCTGTTGCCAGGGATAAAGATGTCTTTGCAAGGTATTTACACAAATTTTCCTCTGAAATAACTGAAAAATCAGGCAAATAATTAAAAGCCTGTTCAAGAATTGCACTGGCTTCAATATTCATTCCTTTTTTAGTGAGTTGCTCCTCTCGCAACATATATGCATTAAAAATCAGATCTTTAGCTGTCTGGTTTGATGGTTCATTCTTTAAAACCTGTTTTATTATTGTAATCGTTTCGCGAGCATTTTTTCTATCAAGTGTTTGACGAGCCTTTTCTATGAGTTGCTCACTGCTCATTTTCAATAATTTACTTTGCTGCTTTTTTCGTAACTTTCTATTTTTATTTTTCTTTTTAGCCATTTTACATCCTATTATAGAGTCTAATTATGATAACTAAGTACTGAAGAGATCCAATTGGTAGTTACATTTTGTACCAGACTTTTATGCATAAATCAAGCATTTTGTTAAAAAATATTCATCATGAATGACAATGCTTTTAATTAATTGTAAATGATCATTTATAATATATTTTACATAAAGGTATAATATATTTTAATAAAGGCTTTAAATATATTATAAATGTTGACATTCTATTGTTTTTTATATTAAATTATCTAATTTACATGTTGAAAAATTTTTTTTCAGAGAAAGGGAATTTTAAATGCTAAGTCGTATAGGCTTAAGAACAAAAATGTTGGTAGGAAGCTGTGCTCCCTTGCTTCTTGTAGTTGTTCTTGGCGCTATGTGCATGATTAATATTAAAGCTCTTTTGGAAACAAGTGCATGGGTGGATTTTAGCCATCGAATAATGGGAAGTGCTAAAGATATAGAAAAAATTATCAGTGATCTTGAAATTGGGGAGCGCGGATTTTTGATTGCAGGAAAAGAAGAGTTTCTACAGCCATACCTTGATGGAAATAAAAATTTAAAAGATAAAATTAATAATTCAAGAAAGCTCGTATCAGATGAAAAAAAACAGGTCGACCGCCTTGATAATATAGAAAAACTTATCGTAGAATGGAATAAAAAATCTGCTAACCCAGAAATTTCAAAACGCAGGCAGGTAGAAGTAACAATCAAAAACGACCACTATGTAAAGGAAAAATTAGCATCTGGAATAGGAAAAGAAAAACTTGAAGAAGTTACATTATTTTTAGAAAATCTTGAAATTGATTTTCTAAATTCTGAAAATATTAATGGGAATAATTTGGTGATGGCCATCACAACAGATATTGAAAATATGAAATCTGGTATGCGTGGCTATTTAATAACTGGAAAAGATGAATTTTTATTAACATATCGTAATGCAAAAGATGCATTTTATCGCCATGAAAAGTATCTTCATCAAATTATTGATGCAACCTTTGATCGTGAAGAAACAGTTGCCTATTTTGAACATATGCAAGAGCTTCTTGAAACCTGGCATACTGAAATAACAGAACCTGTAATGGAAATGAGACAACAATTTGAAGAAGGAGAATTAGAGTTTAAAGAATTATCTGAGTTTATTGAAAGTGATAAAAGCTTTAAAATTTTGGACGAAATTGAGTTTGATATGGAAGATTTAATTGATGCTTTTGATACAGATAAGAGTGAATGGGCAAGTAGAATGACTGTTTTTGCTGGCCGATGCATTGACCAAATGGAAAAAAATTTACGTGGTTATGCTATTACCGGGAATGATAAATTTATAGAAACATATGATGAAAAGAGACAAAAGTTTGAAGATGCACTGATGCAACTAACCGATTTCATAGACAATGCTTTTATAGTTGAAAATACTGAGGAGACTATTCATAATATACGAGAATATATAACGAGTTGGATTGAGGAAGATGCTGAACCTGAGATAAATAAAAATATGGAAGCTAATAAAACTCGTGCTATTATGGCTGACGTTACAGCTTTAATTGAAGCTGGAACGGGTAGTCAAATTATGAATAAAGTTCGAAAAAATTTATCAGGCTTTATAATTGATGAAAATTCACGAATGATCCAACGACAAGAACAGGCAAAAAAATCTGCAAGCTTTGCACAAAAAATGATTATTCTTGGAACTCTTGCATGTATTTTAATTTCAATTTTAATTTCTGTTATTTTGACTAGAGCTATCTCTGGACCAATTAAAGAAATTTTTCAAGGGCTTAAAAAATTAAGTAACAATGAATTTAATACAGTTCAAAATCAATTTGAAGATATAACAACAAATCTTTCCAAGAGTAGTGAACATCTTGATAAAGCAAGCCTTGAAATCTCAGATGGTGCCAATGTACAGGCTGCAAGCCTTCAAGAGACATCGGCATCAATGGAAAATATTTCTGCTATGACCCGAAATAATAATGCCAACGCTAACTCAGCCGATCAACTTATGACAAAAGTAAATATGTTGATAGAGCGTACAAACCAGGCTATGAATGCCTTGCGAGAATCAATGAAAGAAATCTCAAAAACTAGTGATGAAACAGTAAAAGTAATAAAAACTATTGATGATATTTCTTTTCAGACTAATATTCTTTCACTAAATGCATCTATTGAAGCCGCTACTGCAGGGGAAGCTGGAAGCGGGTTTGCTATTGTTGCTGATGAGGTCAGGACTTTAGCTCATCGTTCAGCTGAAGCTGCAAAAACTACAGAAAAATTTATTGAACTTAATGTAAGTAAAATTAAGGATGGAAGAGAACTTGTTGAAAAAACAAGTAATGCTTTTTCCGAAGTTAATGAAATCGCCAACGAAGTTACCCAACTAGTAAGTGAAATTGCAAAAGCATCTGACATGCAAACTGAAGGAATTGAACAAATAAACCTTGCTTTAACTCAAATGGAAGATGTTACACAAAAAAATGCAGGAGCAACAGAACAACTTGCCTCTCAGGCTTCTGATTTAAATTCACATGTGGGCGTTATGCTTTCCATTTTGGAAGGTACAGATTCAGATGATAACAACTCTGAAAATCAATCAATTTATGCAGAAGATTATGAAGATGATGATGAATATTATGAAAATGAAGAATTTGTAAATATTGAAGCTGAATATGAAAATGATGAATACGAGGATGATGAATACGAGGATGATGAGTACGAGGACGATGAATACGAAGACGATGAATACGAAGACGATGAATACGAGGACGATGATTATAATTATCCGACAAAATATGTTGGCTAAAAAACTATGCCAGTATTGAAATGATCAAAATTTTTTGGAGTGAATCATGCCAATCAGAACATGTGTGGCACCGAAGGGGACATTTATTTATGGCATTCACCGACCGCAATATTATGTCGAAAACCTTAGAACTAAAAGTGATATACAATCATTAGGTGAATTTTCGGACTTTACACATCATTATAATTCCATTAATTTTCCAAAAGAAAATATTAATATAAAAAATGCAGATATAATATATGAAATTCCCAACGCATTCCCTTTCAAAGGAACAACATATATCCAAAAAAGATGGGCTGATGAAAAAGCATCAAACCTGTCATCAATTTCACTAAAACAACCAACTAATTTTTCATGGTCTGAAACCCTTTCAGAGTTTGCCAACCAGATAGATATTCCTGAAGAAGATGTTAACAAATTATGGGAGATAATTCCAGAAGCTATGCAGTTAACAATTGCTACAACTTCTTCTGACAAAAAAGATTTGACAAATCTGGCAAAAAAAGTGTGTGATTTTGTTTATGATAATCAGGGGCAACCAACAGGATTGAAATATTATAAAGACAAAAAAGGACAGGTTCGTCCATTGATTAAGAACAAAATTGTTTTTGAAAGCCTTGTAAACAATCCTGACTTGCCGGATATTTATAAAGAAACAATGATTCTTCGTCCAGGTGTTCAGGGAAACAGTCCAATTACTGGAGAATTTTGTAAAAATAACAGTCATGTATATGAATACCTTCGTGCAAATAGTTATATTCCCTGGGGACACTTTGCTGCCAATATGAGTAATGATTCAATCAGGTATGATATTAATTCACTAAAAATGGAAGATATGACAGGAATGCGTCATTTATTTTATCAGCGCATATATATTATTTTAGCAAAACAGCTTAATATTTCCACAAATTACAATCAACGAACATTATCTAATCATGAATTAGAAACTCTGAGAAAAGATATAATACATAAATTAAAAACAAAAGAAGATAAATTAACCTTTGATTGCAATCTTTGGGGATGGAATTTTGGTTTTGACTATGCTCCAAATCATTATCGATTGCACGCTTCTCATCAACAGGTTCATCAACAATATGCAATGATTCCAAGATCTGTTCCAACCAAAGAAAACTGTTATGTACCAAACATACAAAGCTATGCATGCGGAGATTTAGTGGATGATTTTATCAGAAAATATTATCAAGAAACTGGAAATGCTTTTTTTGATGATTATGTTAAAGCAATAAAAGCTAACACTAGAATTGATAAAAAAGAAGATGGACCAAATGATTTAATAATATATTCAGATGAAAATGTTATGATTTTTGTTCCAAAGGCACAAACATCTCAATGGGAAATACAAATTATGCCATTAAAGGACGTAGGTAATATACTTGAAGCAGATCCCGAGATGAGAAGTTCATTGGACAAAGCTTTGTTTATCACAGCCAGAATTTTATCTTTACTCAATGCTAAACTTGTAACCCATATTGAATATGCAAGTCGATTTAGCTATAAACAAACAAACCAAAGGTTAATAATTGCATTTTTGCCACGAATGCCTGAATCTCCAGGGGCTTTTAGTGAAGCCCAACTTAGATGGATAAACGGGCATTATCCAGAAGACTTTGCAGCAGTATGTCGCTCAAAACTGCCTGAAGTTCTTGAAACTCTTAAATAAAAAATTTGGGGAGATTTTTGTGAATAAAGCTTCGATCATCTTTAAATCTATGTGTGTAGTAAGTAGTGTTATTAAAACTATTATAGTACTTTTTTTTATCTGTCATGCTTCTGTGGCAATTGCTTTCAATGAATCACAACCATTAAAAGTGCGTATAAATTCTTTTGATATTCAGGGGAATACAGTTTTCTCAGCACAAACACTAATAAATATTTTAAAAGAGTTCATTGCTAATAATTTTCCAGACTCTGAACTAAACCTTGAAGATATGAAGCTTCTAACTGACCAGATTACATTGACATATAAAGAAAAGGGATATTTTTTGGCACGTTGTTATTTACCCAAGCAAGATATTCAGGGTGGTCAATTAAAACTGATTGTTGCTGAGGGAGTATTAAATAAGATTGAGGTTTCAGGAAACAAATATTATTCTGAAAAATTACTCAAAGGTTATTTTGAACCCAAAAAAACTCCATATATTATTAATGAATATGATCTTGAAAAGGGACTTATTCTTATTAATGATTTACCTAAGAATAAAACAGAACTTTTATTAACAAAGGGAGAAAAAAAAGGATCTGTTAACATTGTTTTAAAAAGTTCAGACAGTTTTGCAAGTCAATTTCAGCTTGCTTACAACAACTATGGAGCAGAGCACATAAGTAAGAATAGGTATAGCCTTACTGGAAAAATTACAGATCCTTATGGTGGAATGACATTTTTTGCAAAAGGAATATCTGGGGATAATCCACAAGATTGTATTGTGGGATTCACAAATCTGGATATACCTTTAAATTTAAGAGGGACTCAAATGTCATTTTCCTTTATTAAGAGTACCGCTCAGTTAGGACAGGGCTTAGATGTTTTGTCAATAGAAGGCCAGACAGATATATATGGAGCGCTTCTGAAACAACCAATTATTTTTAAAAGAAATCTCCGCATTAATGCAAACATTGGTATTAATCATACTTTTAGTGAAACTACAGCTATGGATTCTGTTGCAATAAAGACTTATAAATTGAATTCAGTAAAAGCAAACATAGATTTAAATATGTTAGATCACTATTTTGGAAAAACGCAGGCATACTGTGCTTATCAGGTCAGTATTGTTGATAAAGGACCAGGAATAGAAAAAACTAATAAAGCTCTTCATAAAGTATCAATTTACGCTTCTCGAATGCAGCATTTCAGTAGACTGATGCATTTTTCATTTCGCATTAGTGGACAATGGTCATCAGATGATTTAATTCCTATTGATCAATTTTCCATTGGCGGTTATGAAGCTGTCCGTGGACATGCTCCATCTTCGTTTATGGGAGACATGGGGTATAACCTTTCTTTAGAATGGATGCAATCCCCTAAGTCTGACCAAAAATATTTTGGACAACCCCTTTCAAGCATACTTCAATGGGGACTTTTTATAGACCATGGTTGGATTCGTCTTAATAAAGAACCTCTTTTTGGTTCATCATCAAAATCTTTGGGAGGTTGTGGACTGGGACTTCGATTATTCTATAAAGACATTCTTTCCTGTTTTATGGATCTGGCCTTTCCAATAAATAAACAGGATGATGGAGATGATGTTACTTTCTACTTTTCTTTAAAGTCTAATTTTTAAAAATTAATATATTGAAATATATTTTTTTATTATGAACTTACAAAAAACAAGAAAATCAAGAAGATACCGTCGACAAAAAAATCCTGCTTGTCATACTTGTGGCAAGACATTCATGTTCTGCTGGAATTGCCGTTGCGGTTTTAAAATATGTCAAATTTGTATGGATGAAAATCTCTGGGGATTGACTTGCAATGGGATAACCTGGACATGTCCTGATTGTGGTTTACAAAATGGATTTGGTAATCAATAATAGATTTATCAAATTAAATCGCCTAAATTCTTCTTTTAGAATGAATTTTTTAATAATGCACATTAATTCTTGCTTTTTCACAATAATCAAGTCATAATACAAAAATTTGTATTTTTAAATTGATAATTTGATGAATAAGGAGTTTTCATGAGTGAAACAGTTGAAAAAATAAGGAATATTGCCATCGTAGCGCATGGTGGCGCAGGTAAAACATCCCTTGCTGAAGTCATGCTTTACAACACAAAATTGACCAATAGATTAGGCCGAGTTGAAGATGGTAACACAGTAATGGATTATGAACCAGAAGAAGTTAAGCGTCAGACCAGTATTAATGCAGGTTTTCACCAGGTGCCCTGGAAAAAAACCTCCATTAATATCGTTGATACCCCTGGGGATCAAAATTTTTTCAATGACACTAAAAGTTGTTTAATGGCTATGGATGGTGCTTTGGTCGTAGTGGATGCCATTGATGGAGTCAAAGTTCAAACAGAGCAGGCTTGGGAATTTGCTGATGAATATAATACACCAAGAATGATTTTTTTAAATAAATTGGATCGAGAAAATTCAGATTTTCAAAAAGCAATATCAGATATTGGAGAGGCTCTTGAAATCAGGCCTCTTGTTGTTCAGATCCCTATTGGAAACGCAGAGGATTTTAAGGGCCTGATTAATTTAATTGATATGAAAGCATACACATACTCTGATGGAAAAGCCACAGCAACTGATATTCCAGATGACTTAAAAGATGAAGCTGAAGCCGCAAGAGAAGAATTTATTGAAAGTGTAGCTGAAGCTGATGATGAACTAGTTGAAAAGTATCTGGAAGGTGAAACTCTGACCAATGAAGAAATTAAAAATGCCCTGAGAACTGGAACTGTTAATCAAATTTTTATACCTATATTAATTGGATCTGCAACAAAAAATGTTGGTATTGATAAAATGATGGACTTTATTGTTGAGTGCATGCCATCACCTATAGATGTAGGCACATTTAAAGCAAAAAAAATGGGCTCTGATGATGAAATTGAATGTACACCAGATCCTGATGCACCATTTGCGGCAGTTGTTTTCAAAACAATGGCTGATCCATATGCAGGACGTTTAACTATTTGCAGAGTGGTTTCAGGAAAGCTTGGAAAAGATGGAGGCTTTTTTAATACAAGCAAGGATGTGAAAGAACGTTATAGCCAATTACTTCGTATCTGTGGTAAAGATCAAAAAAATATTACAGACGCTGGACCAGGTGCTATTGTTGCATTTGCAAAATTAAAGGAAACACAAACAGGGGACACTATTTGTGCAGACTCCCAAAAAATAATTTTTGATCCAGTTATTCCCATGCCCGCTTTAATATCATATGCAGTTCAACCTAAGGCTCAGGGAGATGAAGATAAAATTCTTTCATCATTAACCCGACTAAAAGAAGAGGATACAGCATTAAAGATTGATCGAAATTCTGAGACCAAAGAAATATTATTATCAGGTAGAGGCCAGTTACATATTGAAAGTGCTGTAGAAAAAATTAAACGAAAATTTAATGTTGAAGTACTCCTTACTTCTCCCAAGGTTCCTTACCGAGAAACTATTAAGAAAAAAGTTCGCGTACAGGGAAAACATAAAAAACAATCTGGTGGACATGGACAGTATGGAGATTGTTGGGTTCAAATGGAACCTCTGGAACGTGGTTCTGGCTTTGAGTTTGTTAATAAAATTGTTGGTGGTTCTATACCCAGGCAGTTTATTCCTGCTGTTGAAAAAGGAATTATTGAAGCTTCTGAAAGGGGAGTGTTGGCTGGTTATAGATGTATAGACTTTCGAGCAACAGTAGATGATGGTACATACCATACTGTTGACTCTTCTGAAATGGCCTTTAAAATAGCTGGATCTCTTGCATTTAAAAAAGGTGCTGAAGAAGGAAATCCTATATTATTAGAACCTATCATGAAAGTTTCTATTATTACCCCAGATGAATATATGGGTGATATTATGGGGGATTTGAATGGTAACCGACGTGGACGTGTTTTAGGAATGGATACCAAAGGTAAGAATCAGATTATCAATGCAAATGCTCCAATGTCTGAAATGTTAACCTATGCTCCAGATCTCAACTCAATGACTGGTGGACGAGGTACTTTTAGTGTAGAGTTCTCACATTATGAAGAAGTACCTGCCCAAATGGTAGAAAAGATTATTGAACAAGCTAAAAAAGAAAAAGAAGCTTAGTCTTTTGTAAATATATTTATGTCTGCTACCTTATAAGAGTAGCAGACATATTCATCTCTATAAAAATATAAAAAACTGATATTACATAGATCATAATAGAAACATCCTGTCTCTAAACCATTTGAGTTTTTCAATAAGTAAAAATTGAGAAAATGCAATTTATAAATAAATATCAATATTGGATTCTGTACATTTGTTTTTCATTTCTGGTTGTTTTTGGTGTTCATCATGAATGGATGAACGCCTATATACAGTTAGTTATGATGTACATTTGTATAAATATTATTTTATCAAGTTCGTTAAACATTATTAATGGATACATGGGAGAATTCAGTTGTGGTCATGCTGGATTTATGGCTGTTGGCGCATATGTTACATCAGTTTTAAATGTCTGGCTTTT
>Ga0272440_1001917_pt1 | contig 16579 bp, 15 predicted proteins | sample SSMMMBAug17_FD_192440 | JGI IMG/M metagenome (GOLD analysis project Ga0272440, IMG submission 192440) | Marine sediment archaeal communities from Little Sippewissett salt marsh, Falmouth, MA, United States - SSM-MMB-Aug17 | ecosystem: Environmental > Aquatic > Marine > Wetlands > Sediment ... | reverse complement strand
TGTATGAGGGCGCTTTAGCGTCCTTTCTCAATTCAGCGTTGGGCTTTAGCCCTACGCTGTTCTTGCAATTGCCGAAATAGAGCATTTCTTGTATGAAATTCACTTCCCCTAAACTGTACATACGCCCTCATCTTATTCAGTGTAATCCTGGTTCAAAAATAGGAATTCAATAAGTAAGCGATCATAAATTTTCGGGTAGATAAAAGTAAAATCAACTAAAAATGTTCTCCCGCCTGGAGTTGAAACTCAAGGCTATTCCTGTGTCGTCCCTAAAGGGACTTGAAGTGTTTAATTAAAAAGACACTATAAGTCCCTTTAGGGACGACACATAAATAGACTGGAGCTTCAGCTCCAGGCGGGCGAGCTTTGGAAGGGGGATGAACATTTTACTTTTATCTACCCGAAAATTTATGATCGCTTACTTATATTATTATATTAAATGGGGAACTTATTTTCCGAGAATTCCATGGCAAGATCGGCAAAACCAGATCGACTTTGTCGTTCACTGATCATCGTAAAGTTATTATTCTTGAGCAAAATATCGATTTATAATAATTATCAAATATTTAGTGCCTTACAAACATATTCCAGATCTTTTTCAGTCAAATGTGGTCCCATAGGCAGACTTATAATTTCATGGGCAATTTTTTCGGTTATTGGAAAAGATCCCCTGGGAATATTTAATGATTTGTAAGCTTCTGATAAATGAGGGGGGATGGGGTAATGAATAAGAGTTTCTATACCCATTTCTTTAAGTTTTTTTTGCAAGGTATCTCTGTCAGAATGTCTGATAACAAATAAATGCCATACCGGCTCCATCTTTTCTGGCACCACTGGCATGATTATTTGATCATTTTCTATATGCTTACAATAATATAAAGCCAATTCCTGACGCAATTTGTTGTCTTTCTCCAAAAGTTGCAATTTGACTCTTAATATTGCGGCCTGGATTTCATCAATTCTTGAATTTCCTCCCTGAACCTCATTGTAATATTTGGTACGTGACCCATAATTTCTCAGGAGTCGAACCTTATCAGCTATAAGGTCATTATTTGTGACAACTGCCCCTGCATCCCCTAAAGCGCCTAAATTTTTACTCGGGTAAAAACTAAATCCAGCAGCATCACTTAATGTGCCAGCACAATTACCATGATATTTTGCACCGTGCGCCTGCGCCGCATCTTCAATAACATATAGGCCGTATTTTCTGGCTATTTGATTAATTGGCTTCATATCAGCTGTTTGTCCATATAGATGAACTGCAAGAATCGCACGTGTTTTTGAGTTAATGGCATCCTCAATTTTTTGAGGATCAATATTATATGTTTGTTCAACAGTCTCCACTGGAACAGGTATTGCGGCTGCTTGTGTTACAGACAACCATGTAGCAATGTAAGTGTTTGCAGGCACAATTACCTCATCTCCAGGTTTGAGATCTATTGCGCGTAAAATCAAGTGAAGTGCCTCTAATCCATTACCAACACCAATACAATGCTTTGCACCACAGAAGGCTGCAAACTCATTTTCAAAAGCTTGCACCTGTTCGCCAAGAATGTATCTTCCGCTCTCAATAACATGACGAAATGCAAGCCGAATATCATGTTTTTGCCTCAAATTGATCTGAGACAGATCAAGAAATAGTACATGTTTTTTTTTCATACTTGATATTTGTAGTATAGATTATATTCTAAATATTCCAACAAATATAGAGTAATTTAAGTCTTGACAAAACGTTTTTTTATTTCCATACGATCAGGCGTTCCATTGCGGAGCTTTGGGAAATCAGTTGTAAATTCGACATACTGTGGTTTTTTATACCGGGCAATACGTTGTCCGACAAAGTCTATTAGCTCCTGAGCTGTCAGGCTGGCACTTTCATGAAGCTCACATACTGCCTTGATGCCTTCTTTCCATTTTGGGTCAGGCACACCAAAAACAACAGTATTTTTGATACTCGGATGAAGTAAAATAACCTTTTCAACTTCAGCCGGATAAACATTTTCCCCACCTGGTTTAATTAATTCTTTTTCTGGTTTTCGGCCTTTGTAAAACAAGAAACCATCCTCATCAAATTGCCCCAGATCACCTGTATGATGCCATGCATTCCTGAATGTATGGGTTGTTTCTTCTGGCAGATTGATATATTCACGAAAAACAAGCGGACCCCTCACCAGAATTTCACCTGTCTGACCCACTTGAATGGGGACATCGTTCTCATCAACGATACAAACTTCAGATAATGGGATCACTTTTCCGGCAGCGCCCGGACGATCATTATATTTACCTGATGATACCAGGCCTGATGTTTCAGTTTGTCCAAATATTGTATAAAAACAACCATTGGTTATGTTTTGATACGTTTCGATTATTTCGGGTGTTTCAAGGCCAATTACTTTTGTCAATGATGTCAAATCATTTTGCTGTTCTCGGGCGGCATCCAAAATGCCTGAAAGAATGGGAGAAAAATCAAACAGTACAGAAGCCCCTTTCTTTTCAATTAAAGCAGATGCGTCTTTGGCATCAAATTTTTTCATAATAATGTTTCTGGCACCACACATAAACGTACTGAGGGCAATCATAAAGCCCCCTATATGAAAGAAAGGCAAAATATTCAAATGGACATCGTTATTCGAAAGCGTCATGATGTGACTTAGCTGTAATGCTGATAGAAGGATATTATTGTGCGTCAATACAGCACCTCTGGCTTTTCCATCAATAGCGGCTGTATGGATAATAAGGAAAGGATCGTTACCTGACACAGATTCTGGTTCAAAAGATTGTACCTCTGCCATCAGGCTTGAAAATTCTGAATAGTTGCCTTCATTTGCCACAAGATTGTAGTAAGAATCAATCCTTTTAAGTCTTTCTTTGATATCATCTATCAGATATTGACATTCATGATCCACAAAAAGAATTTTTGCCGCAGCATCATTAATATTATCGCATATTTCATTTTTTGACAGCCGAAAATTAATTGGAACCACAACAGCGCCGATTGCCGCAGCAGCGCCATAGATTACAAAAAATTCAAAATAATTTTTGCCAATGACACCAATGCAATCCCCTTTTTGAATACCTTGTAACCGCAAGCCTTGTGCAAAGCAGTGTACTGTATTTTTGTAATCAACAAATGAAATATCTGTGTTGCTTTCTGCTATCAACCAGGCAATCTCATTGGTGAATGTTGTTGCGTTTTGACATATTAAATTGTAGAAATTAAACTCATTTACTTTCATGTCACATTCCAATAACAATTAAAATTATTCATAATTAACTGTAATAACAGGGCACTTCGCTTTCAGGATAACATATTGGGCTGTTGATCCCATAATCAATTTTTGTACCCTTGAGCGTTTTTTGATACCGACATAAATTTGATCTATATCATGTGCATCGGCAAATTGAACAATATCTTCACCGGGTGAGAGTCCTCTGGCCATCTGATGTGTTTCGCAGTCAATATTTTTTTCTGTCATGAAGTGTTTCGCAAAAGACATGTTCTCTTGAATGTTCATAATTTCTTTCGCTGTTTCATTGGCACCGCCTTCTGATGAATTCAAGACAACAACTTTAGCGTTAAATACTTGTGCATACTCACGTGCAAGCTTCAATGCTGATTTTGAAACCTTTGTTCCATTATATGCAACCATAATTTTCATGTTTACATCCACCTTTTTCGTCGTTTATACGATTTGACATTCTTAAATGATTTTCGAGCGCCTCCTTTTGTCAGCCCCATATAAAACTCTTTGACATCAGGATTGTTCTTAATTGAATCTGCATCACCTTCTAAAACAATTTTTCCAGATTCCATAATATAGGCATAATCAGAGATTGCCAGGGAAATTCTGGCATTTTGTTCGACAATCAGGACAGAGGTGTCAAGTTCTTGATTGATTTTCTGGATGTTTTGAAAAATTTCATCCACAAGCAGAGGCGCAAGGCCGAGGGAGGGTTCATCCAGCATGAGCATGATTGGTGAAGCCATCATGGCTCTGGCAATGGCAATCATTTGTTGCTCGCCACCAGAGCAATAACCTGCCATCCGATTGGAAACACTCGTCAGCCTTGGAAACAAACCATACATACGTTCAATATCGGTACGCACTTTTTTTGCCCCATCTTTTCTGGTAAATGCGCCTGCGCGAATGTTTTCATCAACAGTCAGATGTTTGAAAATGCGTCGTCCTTCAGGTACCATGACCGCCCCTTTTTTGACAATATGAGTACCCAACAGATTGGTAATATTGTTATCCAGAAAGGTAATTGCCCCTTCACGAATAAATCCATTTTCCGGCTTCAAAAGGCCGGAGATGGCGCGTAAGGTTGTCGTTTTTCCGGCGCCATTGGTCCCCAGTAAAGAGACAATGCTTCCTTTTTGGATATTCAGACTGACCCCTCGCAGTACCTGAATAATATCATTGTAAACAACTTCGATATTGTTAACCTGTAAAAGAAATTTTTCTGTTTTCATTATTTAATCTTTTTTATAAATTCAGATCGAAAAGGTGTTCCCACAGATCGGAATTGTCCTTTTTTGACTGTATACATTTGCAATGAATCCACACCCGCCCGATCATTTTTAGAAAAAGTAACCGGCCCGACAGTAGTTAATGGATAAAATGCATTAAAGCCATTCATGGCATTAAGCGTATTGTAAATATTTTTTCGATTTACAGTCATTTCTTTTATTTTCAATCGTCGAATAGCCTCAGTAGCCACCTGCGCAACCATGATGCCATTGGTATAATTGTGAGAATTGGCGGCCTTGATATCGCGATTGTATTTTTTGGCCAATGCCATTTGCGCTAAAGCCCCCTCGCTTTTTTCAGAAGTCAGCGCGTATGCAGTTGTCCAAAAAAAGTTTTCTGCGGCTGTTCCGGCCAGGGCAATCAGGTCGTTGCCGCCGGTGTAATGCGCACCCAGAAAAGTAATTTTTCCTTTTTCGCCAAATGAAGATGCCGCAATTCCTAATCGTTGCGCATCTTTGAGCATGATCGCAACCGGTGACTGAATGGTCTGACATATGACAAACTGAACTTTTTTGCTCATCAGTCTTTTCAGCATGGGGGTATTATCCAGATCTTTACCATGTTCGACAACTTCAACAATATTTATATTCAACCCTTTTTTAATGGCTTTTTGAACATCTTTAACCGGTCCTCGACCAAAAGCAGAGGGATGGATAAACATGGCGACATTCACTGTTTTGCCAAAATTACATCTGGCAATATATTCTGCCAATCCCAATGTTTGCTCGGAATATGAAGCAATGGGCAAAAAGATATATTTTGAGTTCACAGTATTTCCTGCGTGAAATGATGCCGGAATCACTGGTATTTGAACTTCCTCAAAATCTCTTTTTAAGGCCAGTGTACTGCCTGTTGAATAATTTAAATAGAGCACAATTTCTTCATCAAGAAATTCTTCAAAATTGCGCTTTGTAACAGCAGTTTTGTATTGATCATCTTTGATCATACAATCGATTGTATCATTTCCAATTAATTTCATATCATTAACAAACCGAAAATAATCTTCAACACCTTTTGAGTATGGATTCCCTGCATCTGATGTTGGGCCTGTAATGGCAAGGGACAACCCTATCTTGTATACTTTTCCGGCATGTACCGGAATTGCAAGAAAGCAAATACAGGTTAGGACAATTAAGGTCTTTTTTACTGACATCGTGTTCTCCTTTTAGTTGTTTGAGATACATTCTCATAGGGTTTTGCTAGAATGCCATGCATTGGAATGCATCCTTATTTATTTTTAAAATGACAAATTTACTTTTTCAGAAATGGGAACATTTTTTTTGCGCGCGCATTTCTAAAAAAAAGATTATCTTCATATGTTCGTATCTTGAAAATACAATACGCTCAGCGACTGCCCTTTTGGGTAAAAAACAACGAACGTAAAGCCTGTCGGTGATTTTGACGGGCTGCCTTATGTTAGATGGGCAGCGTTGGCGGGGGATTCATGATCAGTATTTAACTTTATATAAGAATTGTTCGAAAAATCTCTTTCCCATTTAACATTATATTCCTTATATATAAAATCAATGGGATTGTGTCAATCATTATCATGATATCGCATTGGTCTATAAGCAAAACCGCGGGCGGCAGTATTTCTGACTTGATGGCGTCGCATGCTACGTCTCTACATACGACAAATTGTACGTGAAAAAGTGTTCAGGAAAACGCTGAAAATAAGTTCTCCTTTTTAAAAATGTTCATCGGGGTTTTTGTTCTGTAGCATTCCTAACTGGAATATGAAGGATGCCAAAGTTTTACGATAGGCGTATGTTCAGGTTAAACTGAACATACACCTATTCCATGTCGAACACGCTAAAGCAGATGTTCTTTAAATAAGATTGGTCTGACACTCTCTCAGTAAAGACTTAAAACGATCTAACGATACGTTATAACTTTGCATCGGAATACCCATCCAATCGCAATATTCAAGAAAGTCGTCTGGATGATCAGCCATATATTGGTCCATATAACCGATGGCATCCAGGACAATCGCACCACCAGTATGTTTTGGAAAATTTTCATTGGCCAATGCCTTATCCCATCCATCAAATACCTGTTTTCGAAATTTGACCCATCCTGATGTCATCCACCAGACTTTCTCATCACCTGCCATTTCTTGTGCAATTTGCGCTCTTTCATCTTCAGTGGCAAGCATATCCATACAATGGGTTGCATCAATTCGAACAATTCCTTCACCCTGCTGATCAATGATTGTTTGCATGGTGCGAAGGGGTTCATCAGAATTGACATAACAAAATTTTCCACCATACACGACAATCACTTTATTGACCACCTGTTTCACTTTTTGAATTCGTTGGATTAATTGATTTTCCAATTCCTTGATATCTTGATGCAATCCTGGTGTCGTATAAAATAAATGCGCTGTGTCCAAAAAACCTTCTTGCTTTAATGCATTCAATTCCAGACTCATTGTTCCACAAGCGATTATGGCTGTATCTGAAAAAGATTGACTCATACCCCCTCCACTATATTTTTCAAACATTGATTGACTGCATTAGAGAGTGCATCAAGATCCTTATCATCAGGATGCCCTTTGGCATCAGGTGCATCTTTTAACCAGACAGGAGGACTTGCTTTCGCTGACGCTTTTTCTAATATTTTGGGGTTCACTTCACCCTGGCAATTAAAAGTACCCAATATTTCAGCATGTGGTGCCATCTCCTTGGCTACTTTTATCGCATTTTGTGCATGATCTGAAAAAACTGCTGCACCATGCGTACAAAACAAAAACAACTTTTGGTTTTTTATTTGTTTGAGATACTGTTGCGTTTTCATATCTGGTTTGCCTGCCTGTAACCAGAATCCCAAAAAGATCACCTCGTCACCCTCTGGCACAGGGACATCGTCAATAGCATACAAGGTATCATTGCCTTGTAGTAACGTTTTAATATGCTTTGCTAACTTGAGTGTATTACCTGTCTGGCTGGAATAGACAATAATTGTTTTCATGCGTTATTCTCCTTTTTTAATTGTTTATCATCAAATAAATTTTTGGGAAATAATGAAATTATGCCCAAAATCAAATATTCATAAAAACAATTATTGTGCCAAATATGAAAATTGTATGAAAAAATCTATTGAATCATTCAAAACAATGAGTTGTCGTCAAATCTTCGATCAAAAAAGTTTGACCTAATTGAAAATAAAAAAACGCTAGTAACGTTACCTGGTCGTTACATGTTGCGGCAGTCTTTGCTTGATAAGAAAGCACCTATTGTTGCACGCCAGCATTCAACATTCCCTCGATAAATGGATCAATTACACCATCAAGCACGTTATTTACATTACCAATATCAAGATTAATGCGATGATCTTTAACCATCTGGTATGGATGGAGCACATATGAACGAATTTGATTGCCCCATGCAATATCATCCTTGGAGCTATGAATGGCATTCATCTCATCGACCTGTTTTTGCTTTTCCTGCTGATAAATACGTGACTTCAGTACCTTAAGAGCAATTTCCTTATTTCTATGCTGTGATTTTTCCTGTTGACATTGTACGACAATACCAGTGGGAACATGTGTTACACGTACAGCACTACTGGTTTTATTCACGTGCTGCCCTCCGGCACCACTGGCACGGAAGACATCAATCCGCAAATCTTTTTCCTCGATATCAACCACAATTTCCTGTGTAAGTTCTGGAAAAACAAATACAGAGGCGAAGGAGGTATGTCTTTTTCCATTGGCATTAAATGGTGATATTCGAACCAGTCTATGAATACCTGTTTCAGATTTAAGATATCCATAAACATATTTGCCATTTGCAGAGAACGTTACACTTTTAATGCCTGCCTCATCACCGGGTTGCAAGTCAATAATTTGTATTTGATAGCCATTTCGTTCAATCCATCTTGAGTACATGCGAAACAAAATCTCCACCCAATCTTGTGCATCAGTTCCACCTGCACCCGCATTAATTGATATAATGGCATTGTTTTTATCATTTTCACCTGAAAGTTTTTGGGAAATAGAAAACTTTTTAATTTTTGATTCCAGTTTCTGGAGATCATTTTGAATTTCAGACAGAATGACAGTGTCATCTTCCTCACTGGCCATTTCAAGTAATAGCGAGTTATCTTCAATCACCTGTGTTAATGTTTCCCATTCTGTGATCGTTGATGTCAACTGTGTGCGCTCTTTAAGGATAGTCGCAGATTCCTCATGATCATCCCAAAAGCCATCTTTGCTAATAACTTGCTCTATTTCATTCAGTCGATTTTGTTTGTGAGCGAGGTCAAAGACAACCTCTTAAGTTTTGTAGCTCAACATTTAATTGCCCTATCTTTGTTTTTACTTCTCCAAACATTTATTCCTCCTTATAACATTAAAAAAAATTATATCATTCGATGATCAAGGTTTTTTAAAGATGTCTCGAAGAAAAAAAATGGGCTTGTGCCCAAAATTGATCTCATCCCCACGAGGCGTGAGAGAGCATTTTTACATCTTGTGTGTGAAAACTCAAACATCAAGTAAAATTAAATTATACCATAAGCCATTATGTAACTCAACATATATCATCGTAATGGCATGATTTTTGTTTGATTTTTATTTGTAGCTTGATGCGATTAATTAAAGGAATATTTATGAAACAATGCTATCTAATTATTTTTATTGTGTTATCTATAGTCATTACACAATTTTTATGGGCATACGATATGCCTGATTCTTTATCGCAGATTCAATTACATGGATTTATTTCACAAGGATTTGTCTGGAGCAAAACGCATAATTTCTTATTTGATGATATGGATCATGGCTCTTTTGAATTTAATGAACTTGGAATCACAATCTCCAAACAAATTGATGATAATATCCATTTAGGTCTTCAACTTTTTTCTCGAGATCAGGGAAATATTGGCAACAATGAAGTTGTTGTTGATTGGGCATATGCAGACTATCATCTCATTGATTCACTTGGTTTTCGCGTGGGAAAACTTAAAATGCCCTTGGGCTTATATAATGACACTCGGGATATTGACATTTTAAGAACCAGTATCTTTTTACCGCAAAGTGCATATTTAGAATATTACCGAGATGTTTTAAGCGGTCTTCATGGTGTCGGTTTTTATGGCAGCCTACCATTTGACTGGGGAAGTGATATTACATATCAAATCCAGACAGGTACGCTAAAAATTGATTCAAATGGTGGCGTTACAACCCTGCTTCGTAATGAGGCCAATATTGACAGTTATCCATTAATGGAAATTGATTCTTATACTGTTGATAATTGTATTAATGGTTTGATGATTTTTAGTCCTTATCCTGGTATTCGTTTGGCATCAAGTTTTATAAAAACCAGTACAAAAGTTGATGCCATTCTAAGTCCTGACCTATCACGCATTTTTGCCGATGACTATACTTATGCACAATTATATTATAAAGGCCTGATTGATACAGAAACTGCGATTCAAGATCGCATACAAAAAGGAACACTTGCAATGTTTGCAGGGTATCCACTCGAATCAGAAGTTGATGATGTTCTGGCTTATATGCATTCAATTGAATTTAATATTGATCGTCTATTAGTGATGATTGAATACTATCATTATACTTACCGCATAAGCATTGAAATACCAGAAATCTTAAAAATTTATAACGATAAATTTTTTACTGAGGGCTATTACGCCAATGTTGTTTATCGTTTTAATGAGTTCATGGAAACAGGCCTTTATTACTCATGCCTTTATGATAATGGATGGGATAAAGCGGGTGATCGTTTTGCTAACAAAGGAGAGAATCGTTATCAGACTTTTTTGAAAGATTTAGCCTTATCAATGCGTTTTGATATTAACCAAAATTGGACATTCAAGATTGAAAATCACTGGATGGATGGCACGGCTTTTTTAATGCATATCAACAATCCAGAAAGGCGCAAAAATTTGGGGCGTTATTGGCATATGTTTGCAGCAAAAATGACGTTTCATTTTTAAATAATCCCATTTAAAATAAGTTGTTCCTGACCCACACTCTTGTTTTGAGTGTTACACGCTCTTTTTTATGCGTGAAGGGGTTAATGTTTGAGGATTCTGCAGCAATTGAGAATTCTACCGATCCAATAGTGCTCAGTGGCAAAGGCGGATCAGACATTATATTCCCAGAAAGATCATAGTAGTCAAAATGCAACGATACAATATTTTCGGCAACAGGTTGAGGCCGTCGCCCATTTCCAGTACACCGCCCCAGTTTGAATAATCCATTTTCTTGCGGATACAAAAAATAAATGATGGTCTCGTATTGTTCTAATGCTTTTCCATCCCAGGGATATTCGAGATCTGAAGTCATATGAATTGAATTGGCATCTGTGTCATATCGGTCGTTGTTATCTGTTTCATTCACAAAACCCACCCGTCCATTGTTTAATGGATCACATCCGCACAAACTTATATCATTGTAAATCATTGAAACAGCTGTTCGTAAATCTTGAAATAACTCTGCTTTATTGGATTCAACACCATATTGACACACAGCAATCTGATAATATTTATAACCCGATACGATAATAATAAACAGAAGACTGGTGTAAATAACAGCTTCAATAATTGTCAGGCCATTTTGTCTGGATATATGATTCTTAAATGGAATCATTGTTTGATAAGAATCCGCCCGGCTCTAGATGTTGAAATTCTAATTTTTTGCCCATTTAAGTTTTGAATCGTCACTGTTGCAAGGGATGCGATTGTGCCATTTGGGTGAAATACCGGGTTATTTGTCCATGAAACAAGCGAAATTCCCTTTTGTTCAATATGCCCCACATAAAAAGTATGATTTTGAAATTCTGGTAAATAATCCGAATGGATTGAAGCATTCCCCTTTTGTATTTCATAATCTCCTGTCTTTATGAACATTTTGTCTGGATCAAAGGCCACTCTGTATTGACAGTTTGTCTTTGATGCAAATGAAAATGCCCGCTGCATATCAGACTTAATCTGCATGGCTGCTGCTTTTAACCGGTAACAGGGCAGATATTGATGAAATCCCATCAGACTGATAGCCGAAATTGTGCTCACGATAGTGATTGCAACGAGAAGCTCGACAAGCGTAAATGCGAATACATTCGGTTTAATTATGTACATGATCATTTTCCTTTTTCTGTTTTGCTTGTATTTCATTTAAATTTTGAAAAACGTTTTTCATGCCCCTCTATAATATATAGACACAAAAATTTTGGTTTTCTTTCACTAAAAAATTATTTTTTTTCATTTTTTTCATGCCCTATTACCGGCCTGCTATTATTAAGTGCCGATGAAACGCTTGTCAGTCCAACATTTTTCAAGGCAATTATTCTGATTCATTCAATGGAACCAGTTTTACATCTGATACAAAACACAAGTGCATTCGCTTATGTAAATCTGAAAAATATTTATTCAATCTTTGTAAAAAAACGATACCAATACAGCAAAAAAAAGTGTAAAATTTAGTGTAAAAGTCTTCACAAATAATTTTTTTTTGTTATTTTTAATTTTTTTTGTAAGAATTTCAAAAAATTGGTGTCTATATAAACAAAGGGGTAAAAAAAATCGACGAATCATTCAACATTTAAAAATTAATTTTTAAATATACATATTATCAGTTATTAGAAACGATGATAAAACTATTAAAATAGAAAGAATACAGTAATATGAATGTTATCTGCGAAAAATGTAAGGTTGTATATCACTTTGATGAATATAAATTAAATCCGGAAGGTGCTTTATTTCGGTGTTTCAATTGTCATCATGTTTTTACAGTAAAACCAGCGTCACCGACAGGTTTGCAAGATCAAGATGGATCTAAAGAAAAAGATAGAATTGATCCGCAAAAAGCTGTTGTAACAAAAAAGAAAGCAAGCGATCAAACTAAAGAAAATATTCCACCCAATATATCGCGTGATTTGGGCAAAGAAAAAATTCCACCCAATATATCGCGTGATTCGGGTAAAGAAAATATTCCACCCAATATATCGCGTGATTCGGGCAAAGAAAATATTCCACCCAATATTTCGCGTGATTCGGGTAAAGAAAAAATTCCACCCAATATATCAATGTTTTCAAATCTTAAAGGGGATTTTTCAGGTTCGCTTTCTGCTGCGATTATTACCTTGCCCATGGCAATTGGTTATGGAATTATTGCCTTTGCACCAATCGGAATTCATTTTGCGCCACAGGCTGCACTTTTAGGTATTTACACAACCATATTTGGCGCATTCATTGCCGCCTTTTTGGGCGGAACTCCGCTTCAAATTACAGGCCCCAAAGCCCCTTTGACATTGATTTTATCCACGCTGATTGCCAGTTTATGCGTAAAAATTCCAGGGACTGTAGAAAATAGAGAAATTATTATCGTCGGTCTCGCAGCTTTATGTGTTGCCTCAGCAGGGATATTTCAAGTCTTATTTGGTGTGCTACGTTTGGGTAATTTAATTAAGTTTGTGCCATTTCCAGTTATATCCGGCTTTATGAATGGCATTGCGATTCTGTTGATCGTCAAACAATTAAAGCCACTTATTGGTATGGACAGACATGTATCAGTGTTGAAATTACTATCTGATCTGTCTTCATTCCAGCCAGTGACATTGGCTGTTGGTTTGACAACCATCATTGTGCTGTTTTTGGCCAAAAAATATAATAAAATCAAAATTATTCCCGCATCTCTCATGGGACTTGGATCTGGGACTTGTCTGTATTATGTTATCAATCTTTTTGTGCCATCCAACATGATGGGACCTATTGTTGGCAGTATCAATGTTGAATTTCCAACGCCTGATATATTTTATTTCTTTTGGAAAGCATCGTATCAGATCCAACTCTGGGAATATATTCCAGACATTGTCATTACTGCATTTGTTTTGGGGCTGTTGGGTTCAATGGAATCCTTACTCAGTTCTGTGGTTTCGGACAATTTAACTGATAGCCATCATAACAGTACGCAGGAACTGGTAGGCCAGGGAATTGCAAATATTTCATGTGCATGTTTTGGTGCACTTCCTTGCGCAGGATCAGTTCCACGAAGTCTTGCCAGTTACAATGCAGGCGGACGTACCCGATTGGCTGGAATGCTTTGTGGTTGCGTTATTTTTGTCGTAATCATGAGTATTGGCAAGTTGGTGGGCAAAATTCCGATGGCTGCAATTGCCGGTATTATAACATCTGTCGGCATATCTATGTTTGATAGCTGGACCATTAGCCTTATCAAAAAACTTACAGCACCAAAAGAACAACGACGCGTGGCCTTGGTAAATCTTCTTATTACACTCACAGTCGCAGCAGTGACTGTCAGTATTAACTTGATTGTGGCTGTTGGTATCGGTGTGGCTATTGCATCAGGCCTGTTTATGTCAAAAATGGGTAAATCCATTATTAAACGTAAATATTTTGGAAACCAGTTCCACTCAAAAAGAATGAGAAGCCTCACTGATAGCGACCTGTTGGAAAAAGAAGGCAAAAAGATCGTTGTGTTTGAACTTCAAGGACCATTGTTCTTTGGATCTGCTGAAAATCTGTCAAATCAGATTGAAGAGGCCATTGAAAAATCTAATTATTGTATTATCGATATGAAACGCGTTACTGAAATTGACAGCACGGGTGCCAATATTCTCACGCAACTAAAACGCACGTTTGAAAAAAACAAGAAACATCTCCTCTTTACGTATTTAAAAAATAATGAAAAACTGTGGAGCTTTCTTGAAGTTATGGATATTTCACAACAATTGGAAAACCTACGATTCTTTCCAGATACAGATGCAGCACTGGAATGGTCTGAAGACAATTTGTTGGAAAATTTACCGCAACTCACAGGTGCACGTAATGAGGTACGTCTCGAAGATATGGACATTGTCAATGGATTTACCGCTGATGAGTTGGAAGTGCTAAAAAAACGACTCTATTGTGAAACGTACAATGAAGGAGATCCGATTTTTTATGAAGGAGATCCCGGTCGTGACATGTATTTTTTGACCAAGGGCTCAGTCAGTGTTAAAATTCGACTGCGTGAAAGAAATCAATTGAAACGCATTTTTACATTTAATTCCGGCGTGATATTTGGAGAAGTCGCGCTTCTTGATGGTAAACCACGTTCTGCTGATATATGGTCTGAAGAAAACACTGAAGTGTATCGGTTATCTTTAGATGATTTCAATGTCTTTCGAAAAGAAAATCCAGAAATTGCAATCAAACTGATTCAAAATATGGCGCGTACGCTGACACGTCATTTGCGCCGAAGCTCTGATGAAGTTAGGGCGCTTGAGGATTCATAAGGATATTGCGGCCTTGATCATCGTTTCGGCTATTTTTCTTGCAAAAAATTGCTAAGAGCAAGTTCCCCATCTTAACAAATGTTCATCGGGGTTTTTGTACTGTAGAGACGTAGCATGCTACGTCTCTACGCTGCCAAACAATTATACGTTTAAGATAAATGGGATACTTATTTTTAGACAATCCCTAAATATTTTTGAGGTACTTTTTGGAAATACAATCAACAGCAGGCGATTTATTAATTGACAAACAAATCGGATTCTGTGCATAAATAGAAGAATTTTTTTTGGAGGATTTTTTTTCATGACCGAAATATCAAAAAATATAAAACATATCAATGAGATAACGTCAAGCGTATTGGAAGTGGTACAATATCAATACTGTGGTAAAAGAGATATTGATATTCAAATTGAACAGCCAGAATTTACATCCTTATGCCCCATGACCGGATTGCCCGATTTCGCAAAAATTCTAATAAACTATACCCCTGAACAATATATTGTGGAGCTCAAGTCTTTAAAATATTATTTACTACAATATCGAAATATTGGCGTTTTCTACGAACATCTCATCAACCAAATGCTTGATCATTTGATTGAAAAGGTAAAGCCCAAAAAAATGACTATTACAGGAATTTTTACACCGCGTGGCGGCATACAAACAAATGTTTTAGCGACCTATAATCATGAAACAAAATAATAAGTATATATATGAGAACAAAGGAGTTTATAATGAAACAATCCTTATGCATATTCAACCTAATGTGCATTTTAGTTACAATATTTGTTGGATGTTCACGACATCCATTTTATCAAAAAAAACATGATATTGTCATTGATCTCAAGAAAAAAATTGGATTGGTGGCATTTGATAATCGCGAAAAGAAAATCTCTCAATCTCATATTGACAGTTTTTACCAACGCATTGTTTCTCTAATGAAACAAAAAGACCAATCTCTATACTTTACAATCAATGACAATAAGCCTGAAGTGTTGCACACAAAATCACGATTACTATCCACAGATCATATTGACAGACAAGCACTAATTGAGTCCGCACGAACAAAAGGTTATCAGGCACTTATTTGGGCGCGTTTATATGATATGGAAATAGTTCATAAAAAGGCCGGCTTTTATGGGTTTCGAAAAAAAATGCCCTTTATTCAATTTCGTGGCGAATTTTCGCTATTTGATTGCGAAACCCATACAAAATTGTGGTATTTACCTTTGGATAAATCCTATTGTTTGGATAAACTATTTGATTCCAATGAAACGAAACACAATGGCTTAAATGAAATAACAATTCAAAAAGTATTGGCGCGTTTATCAGAATTCATTTCAACCGAAATGGTTAATGTTTTGGAAAATATCCCCTGGAAAGGCTTTATTATTGAAAATATTGATAATTTATATGTCTTATCCTCAGGAGCGAATGTAGGAATTGTTAATCACATGATGTTTAATGTTATTGGATCTATGAAAACTGTAAATGGAATATATAATCAACAATATCTGGTGCCTGGAAATCAAATTGGACAAATTCAGATCGTTGAGGTGGATGAAAATATTTCAAAGGGTGTACCATTGTATGGTAATCAGCTTGAAAAATCTATATGTGTTAAAAGATAATATTGACATCGGGCGTATGTACAGTTTAGGGGAAGTGAATTTCATATAAGGAATGCTCAATCTCGGAAATTGCAAGAACAGCGTAGGGCTAAAGCCCAACGCTGAATTGAGAAAGGACGCTGAAGCGCCCTCAATACCCAAAAGCTAATTATTTATTAATTA
>Ga0272440_1001916_pt1 | contig 16579 bp, 11 predicted proteins | sample SSMMMBAug17_FD_192440 | JGI IMG/M metagenome (GOLD analysis project Ga0272440, IMG submission 192440) | Marine sediment archaeal communities from Little Sippewissett salt marsh, Falmouth, MA, United States - SSM-MMB-Aug17 | ecosystem: Environmental > Aquatic > Marine > Wetlands > Sediment ... | reverse complement strand
CAAAATAAGCGGAGATTTCACGGATTATTGGAAATTTTATGAGAACAATCAATACAATAGGAATTATACAGTGCTATACCAAGATCCTTCTATCTTAAAAATGTCGTCCTAAAGTATCTGCACCCATTATAAGCACCGCATATTGGGCATACAGGTGAATTAAACAATCTGCGAATGAATTTTATCCCATCGTTTTTAACTCCATGGTAATACTGTGCCAAAGTACAATTGTCATATGTTATTAATACCTGAATAAGCCTTCTTGATTACCTGCCTTTCAAAGATTTATTATTTGGACAAGAACAATTAATCATATTATCATATTTGTAAAAATTTTTTTAGTTTTTATTATCATATTTGCATATTTGTAAAAAAAAAAATTATATTTTTGTTCACCAGGTACTGAACTTATTCGTGGGGGACTTATGGTTGGCGTTAATGGGGGAAATATTTTCGTCGTAAATGGGGAAGATAATTATCGGCGGTAACAAATCGAAAGTAAAAGTTACTGTAGAAATAGAGTCTGATGTTTTGGACTGGTTTAAATCGGTTAGTAAAAATTATAAGCATCAATTAGCAGCTGCACTTCGTTTATATGCATACACTCATCAGAAAGGATTTAGCTAAAGACTTGAAATCTTAGAAAAGCACAATCTGTAATTTTGCAGTAATTTCAATCTTGCAAAAAAACTCAAGCGAGTTATGTATGATCTTTCATTATCGGAAAACTTGAAGAAAAGAATGTAGTGTACTGTCTAAGCAGCTGTAATAATAGCTAAAAATAGAAATACAATATCTGTGTGAACCGGACTACAAAAAGCGGCGTGCTTTTACCTTCTACGTAAAACCTCGTTTATAGAGCGTAATTCCATCTTTTGTTATTCCTTTTTGCTTTTTGTAACCGGTTACACATGTCCATTGGCGCGCCAAGCGAAGCTTGGTGCTTCTTGCAAGGTGAAAGTCCCTGTCGGGCAAGGTTTATGCAGCCACCCGTACCGAGTGTTGCGTGATTGGGAAGGATAGACATACCGTCGAACGACCCACACGAAGCGTACACAGGGAATCATGCAGGCCACAGGAGGCCACAGGGAGGATGCGCCTCCTGAAGTATGGTACAGCGTCGTAACAGAGATGAATGCAGTCGGCAATGTTGTCAATGAAACATAAGCCAACACAAAGGAATCATTAATGGTGAGATTCTGGAGGGACTGTCGGCGTCATCAGGGCTTTAGGAGAGGGTGAGAATATACCTAAGGCTAAAGCCACAGGCTACATGCTTTAGCGCCTTCGGCGCAAGAAAACAATCTAATTATTCATACAACAAAAAAAATATGCATACTGACAAATGATCTTATTAAATTATTAAATAAATAATTAGATATTTTTACTTTCAATTCAACCACGAAATATGGAGAGGATACTCATTTTGCATTATTAATTAGCCCTTATTTATCCCGCTTTTTTATAAACCAAGTAAAGTTCAATAATGCATGCTTTTCGAAAGGATGCATGGTTTAGAATTTAAAATGAAGTTTTTGAAGATATTATAATTCTGAATATCTGAACAATTTCTAAAAAAATAAGGCATATTTTTTATAAGAAATTACCTTAGTCTTTAATTCTCGATAATTATGTTCAGACAATCAGAATTATGTTTGTTTTTATATATTATTATCAAATGGGGTTATTCACTTATTAGCATTATATATTTTGTATATAAATTTTTGAACCGCTAAGTTCGCCGCTGCCTTTCCATTTAATAAACAATACAGGTATTCTATCAAATTCCCATGTTCCGACAGTTTTACCATCTTCACTTAAATTCCATTCAAATGAAGCTTTAATTCTGTCATCAATTGAGGCTTGAAAATTTCCATTTCCATCATATTTTCCTTTAAGCACATTATTTCCAATTCCAGGTACATACATATGAAGTTCTATATCACCAGAAGATGATACAGTTCCAGAAGCTGTAACTTTATTTACAAAAGGCATTCCAGTGATTTCAAAATCAACATTTCCTTCAGAATCAATATAAAGATCCCAATTTCCTGAAACCTTTTTAACAATTGGATTTCCAGTTCCTGTAATAGCTCCACTATAGTGGCCTTCCCATGGGAATACATTGTCATCAGGCAAAAATTTAGAGCCTGACAATGTTCCGCTTCCTTTCCATTTGATAAAAAATACAGGCAGACTTATAAATTCCCAAGTGCCATCAGTAGTTCCATCTTCATAAAGTGTCCAATTAAATACAGCTTTTATTTTGTCATTTATCTGCGCTGAAAAATTATTATTTCCATTATGAGTTCCAGTAACTGTATTCTCTCCAATAAATGGGATATTCATATTTAATGCAAAGTCTCCTTTAGAGTTGATATTACCAGATGCAGACACTTTATTAACAAAAGGAATACCTGATATATTAAAAAAACAGCTTCCATCTTCATTAACAATTAGATCCCATGCACCAGAAACATCAGTTACAAAAGGATTTCCAGAACCTTCAAGAGTCCCTTTATAATGGCCTACCCATGGAATTTCACCATCATCATCCATGTCAAGCTTCTTACCTTCCATTGTACCGCTGCCTTTCCATGATGCAAAGAAAACAGGGATTTTATCAAATTTCCATGTACCTTCAACAATTCCATTACTATCAAGTGTCCATGTAAAACTTGCTTTGATCTTATCATCAATAACAGCATTAAAAGCACCATCTCCAATATGCTGCCCTGTTAACTGATTTTTTCCTATAAAAGGCACATACATTTGTAAATTGATAATTCCATCATTAGTTATATTACCTTTTGCTTCAATAGTTTTAATAAATGGTATGCCATTCATTTTATATTCTACCTGACCATCAGCACTTACAAGAAGATCCCACTGACCTGAAATTGAATTTACAATTGGAGAGCCTTCGCCTGTAACAGTTCCTGTATAGTGACCTTCCCATGGATTTGGTTGATTTGGGTCTTCAATTAATTCTCCAGTAATTGTTCCGCTGCCACTCCAGCTTAAAAAATAAACTGGTATTTTATCAAATGTCCAATTTCCATCAACTGAACCATTTTTATATAATGTCCAATCAAACTCAGCGTTCATAGCTTTTTCTATTTTTGATGTAAACTTGCCATTTTCATATGTTCCAGTAAGAATATTATTTCCAACAAAAGGAACATAACATTCCATATATATATTACCATCATCAGTTACAGTTCCTGTTGATGAAACCTTATCAACAAATGGAACGCCGTCCATTTTAAAATCAGCATTACCATTTTCATCTACAAAAAGGTCCCAACTGGCAGAAACAACCATAACAGGAAAAGTCCCTGTTCCACTCACAGTTCCTTTATAATGACCTTGCCATGGTGAAGATGCATTTGCTGGAATAATAAATAATAGAGAAATAATAACTATAAAAAAGACACGATTCAAATTTTTTGTAATTTTTGTCATAATATTCTCCTTTTTTATAAAAAGTTTAAAAATTATTTTGCTGCCCCGCACAATGTACCACTAACAAATGGAGCAATGATTTCAGGATTATTATCATCACAATCTGTTAATCCAAGTCCTATAATTGAAGGATCAATAAAATTTGCATTTGGTCCGCTTATAAATCCATCACCATCCTTATCTTGATAAGGATCTCTTTTAAATATTTCAACAATATCAACAGGAGGAATACTTACATTTAAAGCCTGATTAATTTTTTTAATGAATTCATTTGCAATAAATGCATGACCAGTATTACTTGGATGAAAAGCATCAAGACTAAAAAGTCCACCACCAAAAACTCTTTTAAGTTCATGATCACCAACAACAAGTTGATCATTATACATATCTTCAAAAAGTTGAAATGTATCTACAACAGTTACTTGACCTGGAATTTCAAGACTTTTAATATATGCATTAATTTCATTTATACGCTGATCAACAATTTGTTTCTCTGAGACTGACAAGGTATTTGTATCAGTAATAACTATTTCTTTTATAGCATTATTAAGATAATCATTTGAAGCCAGCTTACTTAATACTCCACTTGCTCCAAGTTGAATAAAGGGTCCAAAACCAAGTGCCTCACCATCAGGTAATTCATTTATAACAGGTTCGATAAATTGGGCATATTGTTCAATATCATTTTTATAAAAGAAAAAAGATGGTCCTGTCATACGAGGTAGCGTTCCAATAAAAATATGACTGTTTTCAATATTTTTTAGTGTATTAATTATTTCTAATAAATTTCCTTTTACTGAGTTTAAATCATGCTCACCTTCAGTATCATTTAAGTAAGCATTTATATTATCAGCAGTAATTTTAGTTCCAAATTCATTTATTACAGACCACAAAACATCATTACTTCCTATCCACAATGTAAATATTTTTAATTTATCAGCATGTAAACTGGCAAGATACTGAGCTGCTTCTAATTGAGTTACATCAGATCCTTTATGTGATGGAATTGGTTTTAATAATTGTGTAAATATTTCATTGTCTGAGTTTGTCTTCACTTCCATTAAATCTTTAATAGTAGCCATTGTAACACTAAGATTATATGGAATAATATCATCTTTTTTTCTAACCAAACCAGTTTCTGATTTATATAGATATGGATTATCCCATGTTAAATCAGCAACCTTCATCAGTTGATCAGCTAATAATTGAGCAAAACTATTTTTTTGTGTTTCTTCACAAACATTTGTAACACCACTTTGTGCACCATTTGTAAGACTATCTCCTAAATTTATTAGCACAACCTTTTTTTTCTCTGGCATTTCATGATGACCCGCAATTAATTGTAGCCCATAAATTATGTCCTTTAATCCAAGCTTCTGATCATTATCAACGTCCCAAATATTCGCATTTGCCAGAGTAATAAGTGTGAAAAACATAAAAATAAATAAGATAACTGAAAAAAATTTTTTTAACATTAAAGCCTCCTTTTAGTTATAAGTTATAAAAAAATTATAATTATGAAAAAATATAAAAAGGTTAATTATTTTTGATGGTATGTTTTTATTACAGATGTAAATATAAATTATCTTAAGGTATTATAATCATATTATCAATAAGTCTGGTGTTTCCAACGAAAACTGCCAGAGCTATTAGAAAAGGGCCTTGTATTGATTTAATATTTTCTAATGTTATTGGATCACAAATAGAAACATAATCAATTTTAGTATCAGGAAATGATGAAATATATTTTATTGTTTCATTTTTGAGTTTTGATACATTTATAATTCCAGATAAAACTTTCATTTCTATATCTTTTAATGAATTATATAAACATAGGGCTGTTTGACGCTGCTCTTCAGATAAATAAGTATTCCTTGAACTCATAGCTAAACCATCAGACTCTCTTACAATAGGACAACCTATAATTTCAATATTTAAATTCAAATCCATTGTCATTCTTTCAATAACAGCCAGCTGTTGAAAATCTTTTTGCCCAAAAAAGGCTTTATGAGGTTTAACAATATTAAATAATTTTGTTACGATTGTAGCAACGCCTTTAAAATGATCAGGCCTTGAAATGCCGCAAAGATGATTTGGAAGTTTTTCAAGTGATACATATGTTTGATAATGTTTTTTATATAAATCCTTTGCATTTGGAGTAAAAACAACATCAACATCAGCTTCTTCAGCAAGCTTTAAATCATTATGAAGATTTCTAGGATAAGTTTCAAAATCTTCTCCTTGAGCAAATTGAGTAGGATTTACAAAAATACTTAAAACAAGTATATCACCTTGTTTTCTTCCCTCATTTAAAAGAGAAAGATGTCCTCTATGAAGAAAACCCATTGTAGGTACAAAACAAATGGTTTTTCTTTGAGTTCTAATATTATCTGCAAAGGTTTGCATTGTTTGAATATTATCTATTATTTGCATACTATCTCAAAAAAAATTTTAATTAAGGTTCTCATCCAGTATAAAACGAATTTTCATTTCCTTTTCTTTTTGCCTTTTAATACTGCGAAATCTTTCAACCACTGGTAAAGGTATTATTTGATCATCTTGTTTCATCTGCTGCTCAGTTAAAAATATTTTATGATTGATATATTTGTCGATAGATTTTTTGTTTTGCAGATAATATGCAAGAATCACAAATTTTATCGCTAAATGCAAAATGACTGAGAGCCGGACATATTAATTAAGGTGATTTCCGGAAAAGAATTTACCAAGATCGAAATCCCCCCTTGAGGGGGGAATTAAGACTTTGGTAAATTCTTTTTCGGAAATCACCTAAGTACAAAAAGCGATGGCTAAATGCTGTTTATTTAAGGTGATTTCCGAAAAAGAATTTACCAAGATCGAATTCCCCCCTTGAGGGGGGTTAGGGGGGTGTTTCGTCTTTGTTGTAAGCCCCCCCTAACCCCCCTCAAGGGGGGAATTAAGACTTTGGTAAATTCTTTTTCGGAAATCACCTAAGTACAAAAAGCGATGGCTAAATGCTGTTTATTTAAAATATTTTTAATAGTGGACTCAGTGAATTAAAAAAATACTAAGTCCACTACAAAATTAAATGAGTGTAACCAAAATTGCCGTTAAACATATTTTATGCACGATTTTCGGTAATTGAAATTTTCATGTAAGTTATTATCTTTAGATTTCGTGGGCTATCAGCGCTGAAAGCGCGAATTATTATAGCCCAGGGCGTAGCCCTGGGATTAAGTAAAACCATGATCTTAGCACTGAAAGGGCGAATTAATCGAATTAATTCTTAATGCGCCCTTTCAGGGCTAAAATCATCGTAGTTCATTACCCAGGGCTTCGCCCTGGGCTATAATAATTCGCACCTTCGGTGCTTAAGTTTGTATATTTTTATCAATCTACCCCAAAATTTAAAGAAGATACAAGTAATACATTTCTCTACGTATTCTTTGATAACTGTCAATTTTGGTTACACTCAAATTAAATTACCATTAAGGAATTTGCCATGGACTTTATTAATTAGCTCATTCAGTGCTTTTTTTATCTATGCATGTACAATTAAAAGCACAACAAAATTGGCTAAATTCATAAACTATTAATATCTATTTTTTTAATGAAGCCAGTTTATTACTAAGAGCAGTAACATGCTTCATTTCTTCTTTAATAATTAAATCTATTTTATCAGCATTGGATTTAGGAAGCAACTCTTTCATACCAAGATAAAAAACAATAGAATCTTTTTCAGCAATTATAGCTTCTTTAAGTATTTCTTCAATATTCGATGTATCAATTTCTTTTTTATAAAAAACACGAATATCTGCAAGTGCTTTTAAATAAGCAGCAGACTCATTATCAGGATCAAAAACTGTATTTTCTTTATCTTTTTCGGAAAGTTCTTTTCTTAGTTGAGCAAATGTTTTTTCATGCTGTTTTTCCATATTAGCAAGCTTAACTAAAAACTCTTTTTTGTCATCATCTGAAATATTATCTGCTGCAGATTGATAAAAATTTGCTCCATTTCTTTCAATTTGTTCTGCCATTTCAAATATTTCATCTGCATTAAAATTATAGGCCATTTAAATTACTCCTTTCATAATAATAACGAAATTTAATAATTTGGAATTAATAAATTATAATATATAAGTTATGTTTTTTTTAAATAAATTAATCATCATTGCAAACAATTTTCTGATTTCCTGGAATCATAGTGAAATCAGCTTCAATATTAATTTGAGATGTATATTTTATCTCAAGGTCAAATAATTCCTTTCTTTTTTTATTAAGTAAATACGATGCAACGTCTGTTGGAACTAAAACATTAATTGTTTTATTATCCTTTTTTATCATTTCATTACGTATTTTTCTTAAAATACATAATGCTTCAGTTTCTGGTGATGGTATAACTCCTTTGCCTTTACAATGAGGACACTTAATAAAGCTGCCATATTCAATAGAAGGGCATATTCTTTGTCTGGACATTTCAAGAAGTCCAAACTTTGAAATTTTTCCAACTTTTGTTCTGGCTTTATCAAGCAGGAGAGAATTTTTAAGAGATCTTTCGACTATTGATCTATGTCTGTTCTCTTTCATATCAATAAAATCAATAACAATAAGACCGCCAAGATCTCTTAATCTTAATTGAAGTGCTATCATTTCAGCTGCTTCGAGATTTGTTTTATAAGCAGTTTCTTCTACAGATCCTTCTTTTGTTGCTTTTCCAGAATTGACATCAATAGCAACTAAAGCTTCAGTTTGATCAATAACAACTGAACCTCCGGATTTTAGAGAAACATGATTTTTAAAAATAGAATCTATTTTTTCTTCAAGTTTATAATGAGAAAAAATAGGCTCTGGGGAATCATAAAGCTTAATAATTCTTTTTTGTCTTGGAGATACAATACTTATAAATTCTTTAATTTCTTCATATATTGTCTCATTATCAACTAAGACTTCGTTTACATCATCAGTTAAATAATCTCTTATTGATCTAATAGAAGCATTTGGTTCTTTGTATAATAATGCGGGTACTTTTTCAGACATTGCCATTTTTGTGATATTTTTCCAAATTCGCATTAAATGACGCAGATCTTTTGCAAGTGTAGATTTTGTGCATTTGTCACTGGCGGTACGAATAATTACTCCAAATCCTTCAGGGATTTTTAAAGATTCCATCATTTTTTTTAAACGATTTCTTTCATCTTCTTGCTCAATTTTTCTGGATATGCCTCTATTCTTACTTCCCGGCATAAGAACCATATGCCTTCCAGGCATTGAAATAAAGGTTGTAAGCATAGCGCCTTTTTGCATAACCGGATCTTTTGTTATTTGAACAAGAAGTTCTTGATTTTCTTTTACCATATTTTGTATAGAATCGTCTCCAGATGGATTATCTAAATAATAATCACTGTGGATTTCATGCTTTTGAAGAAAACCATGTCTATTACCACCATAATCAACAAAAACTGCTTGAAGACTTGGTTCTATTCTAACGATAACTCCTTTATAAATATTACCCTTAGTTATTTCTCTTGAAGTCACTTCAATTTGAAATTCTTCCAATTTGTTATCGTTAATTCTTGCTATTCTACATTGCTCTGGATCTACAGCATTAATAAGTATCTTTCTGCTCATAGAAGATTTTTTCCTTAATATATTGCTGGAAAAAAGAAACATCTTTTATCTACCGGTTTAAATAGTTAATAAAATTTGAATAAAAAAAAATAAATAAATATGCCTCATTATATATTATTTATCAAGTATAAATAATATTTTTTAAAAATTAAAAACAATTCAATCAAGTTATAAAATATTGCAAATATAGTAATTTTTTCTTTTTGATAACTATCAAAATTATCATAAATAATTAAATCAAAATTCATAAAACAACAAAATTCTTTTATGAGTAACCTTGATTTATAATAATTCAACCCTGGTTTTTCCAATCATGTGAAGTGTGGGTCTGTATTTGTTTGTGTTAGTCCACAGGAAATTCGAAACAAAGTTGGATTATTATATATTATTTCTAAAAGGGATATAAAAAAATTTATTTTATTTTAGCCGGTCATTAATTTTTTAGCAATTTTTAGCAATTATTATGCCACAAATCTTTAATATAAAGACTAAAAGCTTCTATAATCTAAACTTTGTTTTTTCAAATCATGTGAAGTGCAGGTCTATCTTTCTTTTGTCTTTCCATAAGAAATGCTAAAAATCAAACTTTAATTATAATATTCATTTTATTTCTTATTGAGTTAGTAAGTTAATAATGATATAGTAAAAAATTTTATATGCACTTACTATTTATTAAATGAAAGTTTTTCTGAGTTGTAACTTAGGGGTGTAAAAATGATAAAATTTTTTAAATAAAGATATTTCTAAATTATTATAAATATTTTGAAATATTTATTTATAATAAAATAAAAAATTGAATAATAAAGTCTAAGGAGAAAATATAATGTATGGAGAATTAAAAACAAAAATTGAAGATATGGAATGTCAACTTAACCATTTAAGAGGTTGTCTTTGACCTGACTAACAAACAAAATAGACTTAAAGAACTTGAAACAGTCATTTCAAAAGATGTGTTTTGGAATAATCCTGATAAGACTATATTAAAAGAAAGAACTAATATAGCAAATAAAATTGAACAATTTGAAAATTTAAATAATAACATTGATGATAACATGTTATTGCTTGAAATGGCAAAAGAAGAAGATGATATAGATACTTTTGAGGACTTATCAAATGAATTAAATGATTTAAACAATTCTATTAAAAAATATACTTTAAGTATTATGCTTGAAGGAAAAAATGATATAAATAACGCAATTGTATCCATAAATGCTGGAGCTGGTGGAACTGATGCTCAGGATTGGGTTGAAATGCTTTTTAGAATGTATCTTAGATGGGTTGAACGTAATGGATATAAATCTCAAATAATTGATTTACAGCCGGGAGATGAGGCAGGAATTAAAAGTGTAACATTTGAAGTAACTGGTGAATATGCATTTGGCTATTTAAAAGTAGAAACTGGTGTTCATCGTCTTGTAAGAATATCTCCATTTAATGCTAATGGAAAACGACATACTTCTTTTGCATCGGTTTTTGTTTATCCTGAATTAGATAATAAAATTATAATTGATATTGATGAAAAAGATATCAGAATAGATGTATTTAGAGCCAGTGGAGCTGGCGGGCAGCATGTTAATAAAACAAGCAGCGCTGTACGTATAACTCATATTCCAACTAATATTGTTGTTCAATGCCAGCAGGAAAAGTCTCAACATAGGAACAAAGACCTGGCATTAAAAGTTTTAAAATCAAGATTATATCAACTTGAAGAACAAAAAAAATCTGATGAACTTCAAAAAATTCATGACTCTAAAACAGATATTGCATGGGGCAACCAGATTCGTTCTTATGTTTTACATCCATATCAAATGGTAAAAGATCATAGAATAAATCTTGATGTTGGAAACGTAAATTCTGTTTTAGATGGCGAAATAAATCAATTTATTGAAGGCTGTCTACTCCATTACACACAATAAAAAAGTTACACTATTTTTTAAGCCCTGAAAGGGCGTAACATTCCAGTCCAGGGCAACGCCCAATACTGTTGAATTAAGGATAAATTATTGAATATTTTTGAAATTTATTCAAGAAGCCAAGATCGAATTCCCCCCTTGAGGGGGGTTAGGGGGGTGTTTTTGAGTTTGTACCATTAATACGCCCCCCTAACCCCCCTCAAGGGGGGAATTCAACCGATACTTCTCACTATCTTATTAATATTCAAATATTTATCCTTAATTCAACAGCATTGAGGGCAACGCCCTGGGAAAATATAAAAAAAAAATTTTTTTTAGCCCTGTAAGGGTGCTACATAAATAGGCTATCTTTTATTACTGTTCATTTATGTTACGCCCTTTCAGGGCTAAGAAATACACTAAAATCAATAAATTAATAAAGTGCAACTTTTTTGTGTTGCACCCAAATCATATTCATCAATACAATTATCAAAAACAGAAATTTGATCATTTTCTTCTATTTTACTGGGAGTTATCCTGTAGTTCAGTTGTCTCTGAAGCGTTTTGGAATTTTTATATCTCTATGTTTTAAAAATTTATCTTACTTGAAATTTCATATTTATTATGTTAATTTTCATAAATATTTAATTTGCTTTTTTAATGTTTAAAAATAATTTTATTTACTGAAAAGATTTTAATTAATAAGATTACATATATCTTATTTTCATTTTCATGGTCATTTTATTAACCTCAATTTAAAGATAGAACTGAAGTTGTTATGAATATTCGAACTATAATTAAAAATTTGAAAACGTATAGGGAATATTGTGAATTTAGAAAAAATTTGTTTTACGAAATATCCCCTAAAAATGCTGAAGCCATTTTGTATTTAATTCCCTGGCTTTTATGTATTAATCACAAAAATTGTCCTGGTTATATTCAGGATCTTAACAGATCAATACGTCTTTTTAATATTGATAGAGATAAAGAAATAAAAAAACGAATCAAACAATTTTATAAAATGTTTGATTTGCCAGATGAAAAAAGCCTTTTAAGCTTTGATTCGAATTGTTGTTGGATAGAAGGTTTTTTTACAATAGGAAGTGTAGGAACAATTTCTCAAACATCGCATTCAGATTGTGATATGTGGGTTGTAATTGACAGAGAGAAATACGATGACAAAACATTTAATCAACTTCATGAAAAAGTAACAAAAATAAGAGATTGGATTAATGAAAATTATACAATTGAAGTATATTTTTTTATAAATGAATTAGAAAATATAAGGAGATGTTATTTTGGAGTTGCAGATGGTGGAGAAAGTGGAGGGTCTGCTACAAAAGGAGTTTTAAAAGAGGAGTTTTACAGAACGTCAATTTTTATATGTGGAAAAATTCCATTTTGGTGGATTTGTTTTGATCCAGATTATAAATTAAATTATAATGAAGTATATAAAGCAAGTATGAAAAATCAAGAATTAAAATATGAAATTGTTGATTTTGGAAATTTGGAAAAAATAGATCATGATGAATTTTTTGGAGCTGCATTATGGCAGTTTAATAAATCTCTTACAAAGCCGCTAAAATCTATATTAAAAATGATATTATTAAAAAGAATGATTGAAGCACCTCCTCAAGAATTGATTTGCCATCAATTTAGAGAAAAGGTGCTTAGAGCTATGGATTATAATTTCCCAGATCCAAGCATTTTTACAGTCAGCTCTATTTTTCAGTTTTATAAAAGAAAAAATCCTAATACTTTGGAATTTCTTAAAGTTTGCTTTTATCTTAGATGTGAAATGAATGTTAATCCTCGAAAATATCCTATTAAGAATAAAATAATTCAGCAATTTTTAAAGAAATATAAAATTGATTTTGAAAAAAGATCAAGCCTTGATAATTTTATATCATGGGATTTTTACAAACAAATTGAAATTGGAAGTAAAATATATCTATTACTTGTGGATATTTATAAAGATATTGTCAAACTAAAATCTGGCCTCAATGGTAGCTTAGATAAAAAAGACCTGACTGTCTTAGGTAAAAAAATTGTATCTTGTATGCAAAAAAAGAATAATAAAGTTCAAATATTACAAAAACCTGGATATTATTTAAATATTGCAAATCCAACATTTATGATGATTGGCAAAATCTGGAAAGTATTTGTTTCAAATGATAAAACAAAAATCCTAATTTCTGATGAAAGCATTGTAAAATGTATTGCTTATATTGTATGGAATAATCTTTTTATTCCTGATGAGGTTAGAATGCTGCCTAATTCTGCAAATATTACAATATCTGAAATAATAAAAATTGGTAAAAAAATCGAAGATTTTTTTGGCATTTATAAAATCGATGATGTTAATTTTGAAAGTTTTGTTAAGCCTGAATTTATTACAAAAATATTGATAATAATAAATTTTCAAGCTCAAGACCCATCTCAAAAAAATAATAAAATATCAATTGATCATTTTGTGGTAGTTTATGAAAATAATATTTTAGAGCTATTTATTGATAAGTTTGATAATCCACATAAGCTTGTAACATTTGTAAAAGATGCAGAATCAAAATTTAATACAACAAAAATAAAAATAAATTATTATTTACAAAATAGTATTCCTGATCATTTGAAAAGAAAGGTTATTAGTATATTATCAAAAGCAATAAATGATAATTAGTTTCAAAGGGTATCAATATTTTATTTTTGAAACTGCCAAAAGCTGAATTTCAAAGACACACGAATCAATTATTTAAAAAAATTAAAGATATTGTTATATTCTTAGCCCTGAAAGGGCGTTATATACCATCCCTGGGCAACGCCCAATACTGTTGAATTAAGGATAAATTATTGAATATTTTTGAAATTTATTCAAGAAGCCAAGATCCATCATCGACAGAAATAAGCCAGTAATTAGCTTATAACTCGCCGCTGGAGCGTCTAAAAAATGTTCCCACGCTGGAGCGTGGGAACAAGATCGTTTAGGATATTAAATAGTTAAAAAAACACAAAACTTGTAGACCTATGCGTTGAAATATACTAAGTTATTATTTATTTAAAAACAATTAATGATCTTGTTCCCACGCTCCAGCGTGGGAACCTATTTACGTCGCTCCATCATCGACAGAAATAAGCCAGTAATTAGCTTATCATTCGCCGCTGGAGCGTCAAAAAATGTTCCCACGCTGGAGCGTGGGAACAAGATCGTTTAGGATATTAAATAGTTAAAAAAACACAAAACTTGTAGACCTATGCGTTGAAATATACTAAGTTATTATTTATTTAAAAACAATTAATATTTTTTGCCCGAAGGGCATTATGTTCATCAAATAAATTTAGGGAGTTTAAATTTATGTTATATAAAAAAGAGGCATTAAAGTATCATAGGGAGCCCAGACCAGGAAAAATTGAAATGGTTCCAACAAAACCATGTTTGTCACAATCTGATTTAAGTTTAGCTTATACTCCAGGCGTTGCAGTTCCTTGCTTAGAGATTAAAGATAACGAAGATTTGTCATATGAATATACATCAAAAGGTAATTTAGTAGGAGTTATAACTAATGGAACTGCTGTTTTAGGCCTTGGAAATATTGGTCCCCTTGCAGGTAAGCCTGTGATGGAAGGAAAAGGTGTTTTATTTAAAAGATTTGCTAATCTTGATGTATTTGACATTGAATTGAAAACAACTGATCCAGATGAATTTATTAATGCAGTTAAATTGCTTGAGCCTACATTTGGAGGCATTAATCTTGAAGATATTAAAGCACCTGAATGTTTTTATATTGAAGAAGAATTAAAAAAACAAATGTCAATACCTGTATTTCATGATGATCAACATGGAACTGCTATTATTTCAGGGGCTGCTTTATTAAATGCCTGTGAATTATCGAATAAAAAATTATCCAATATAAGAGTTGTAATTAATGGCGCTGGTTCTGCAGCTATTGCCTGTGCAAATATGTACATTGAACTTGGAGTAACCAAAGAAAATATTATATTATTAGATTCAAAAGGTGTAATTTATAAAGGACGCCAGCATGGAATGAATCCATATAAAGATGCATTTGCAGTTGATACTTCAATGAGAAGCCTTGATGATGCTGTTAAAGGTGCGGATTTATTACTTGGTTTATCAGTTAAAGATGCATTCACACCTGAACATTTAAAAAAGATGAATAACAACCCCATTATTTTTGCCTTAGCAAATCCAGAACCTGAGATTGGCTATTATGAAGCAAAAAATGCAAGAAGTGATGCCATTGTAGCAACAGGCCGCTCAGATTACCCTAATCAAGTCAATAATGTTCTTGGATTTCCATTTATTTTTCGAGGTGCATTGGATGTTCGCGCTAAAGCAATTAATAGAGAAATGAAAATAGCAGCTGTAAAAGCATTAGCTGAAATTGCAAGAGAAGATGTTCCTGATTCAGTTGTCAGAGCATATGGAGGAAAACATTTCCATTTTGGACCAGATTATATAATCCCATTACCTTTAGATTCTCGTGTTTTACTAAAAGTAGCCCCTGCTGTTGCAAATGCAGCTATTGACAGCGGCATAGCAAGAATAGAATTGCCGGGACAAAAAGAATATATTCAAAATCTTGAATCAATGCTTGGACCTGAACGAGAAATAATGAGAAAAATGATTACTCGTGCACAACAAAATCCTAAACGAATTGTTTTGCCTGAAGGAAGACATCCTGTTATTCTCCGGGCTGCTCATCAAGTCGTTAAAGAAGGGATTGCACAACCTGTTTTACTTTGTTCACGTAAAGATGAAATTATTTCTTTATCAAAGGATTTATTTATACCACTTGATGGCATAGAAATTGTTGAATATCAAAATAGTCCACTTTTTGAACCCTTTGCTCAAAAATTATTTAAAATTCGTGCTCGTAAAGGTTGGACAATACACGAAACACGCAGACGTTTGCGTGATCGTTATCTTTTTGGAGCAATGATGGTACATGAGGGCATAGTCGATGGACAGGTTCATGGAATTGATTGTTATTATCCTTCTGCTATTCGTCCTGTTGTACAGGTTATTCCCAGACAAGAAAACGTGTCTAAAGCAGCAGGAGTTTACTTGATGATATTTAGAGATAGAACTTTACTTTTTGCTGATGCAACTGTAAATATTCATCCTTCATCTGAAAATCTTGCAGAGATTGCTTTTCTTACATCACAAATGGCTGAATTTTTCGAAATTAAACCTCGTATTGCAATGCTGTCTTATTCTGATTTTGGAAGCACTAGACATGAAGATACAGAAAGAGTTCGCAGAGCTGTAAATATTGCGCAAAAAAAATATCCTGATTTAGTCATTGATGGAGAAATGCAAGCTGATACTGCTGTTGTTGAAGAAATGCTTATGAATGAATATCCCTTTAATACACTTAATGGAGCTGCAAATGTTCTAATTTTTCCAGAATTAACTTCCGCAAATATTGCATATAAGCTTCTTAATAGATTAGGTAACGCAAAAGCTGTCGGGCCGCTTCTTATGGGAATAAGTATGCCATTTAATGTTTTGCAAAGAGGTGCTGATATGGAAAATGTTGTTGAAGTGATATCAATTACTGTAGTTCAAGCCCAAAATAAAGAAAAAAACAAATGAT
>Ga0272440_1001915_pt1 | contig 16579 bp, 11 predicted proteins | sample SSMMMBAug17_FD_192440 | JGI IMG/M metagenome (GOLD analysis project Ga0272440, IMG submission 192440) | Marine sediment archaeal communities from Little Sippewissett salt marsh, Falmouth, MA, United States - SSM-MMB-Aug17 | ecosystem: Environmental > Aquatic > Marine > Wetlands > Sediment ... | reverse complement strand
GAAGAAGATGAATAAGATGAAAAAAACACTTTTAATTCATCTTATTCATCTTCTTCAGTGTAATCATGGTTCAAAAACAAAATGAGCAATTATTAAATGAGGAACTTATTTTTTGATTATTCCTTAGAATTTATCATAATAAATCATATCATCTTCAACACCCAGATCATGCAATTTATTAATTACCGCGTTAACCATAGGGGGCGGTCCACACAAGTAATATTCTATTTCAGTGGGATCTTCATGGTCTTTTAAGTAAGCATCATATAGATGCGTATGGATAAATCCGGTGGGGCCCGACCAATTATCACTGTTTTCAGGATCTGAAAGGGAAACATGATAAGAAAAATTATGATATCGTTCTTCTAGATCCTTGAAATCTTCATCATAAAACATTTCCTTCTTTGATCTGGCACCATACCAAAAAGAGATTTTTCGAAACGTATTTATTCCATCCAATTGATTCAAAATATGGCTTCTCAAAGGCGCCATGCCCGCACCTCCGCCAATAAAACACATTTCATTTTCTGTATCTCTGGCCATGAAATCACCATAGGGGCCACTTACAGAGACTGTTTCTCCAGGTTTTAAGCCGAATACATAAGATGAACCAAATCCTGGGGGGATTCCTTCAGTTCCTGGCGGCGGTGTTGCAATTCGGATATTAAATTTTAAAATATTGGCTTCATGAGGCGGATTGGCCAGTGAATATGCCCTAAATCCTGGCTTAATGCCCTTTGCTGCCAGGTCCAAAAGGTTATATTTTTTCCATTCACTGATATACTTACTTTCAATGTGAAACTCTTTGAAACGAATATCATATTCAGGTACATCAATTTGCATATATGCGCCAGCTTGAAAATCTAAAGGTTCCTCTGGTTTTATAATCAGTTCCTTGATAAATGTTGCCACATTATTATTTGAAACAACTGTTGCATTGACTTTTTTAATGCCAAAAATGGATTCCGGAACCTGAATGGAAAGATCTTCCTTTACCTTTAACTGACAGGAAAGGCGTTTGTTTTGATGTTTGTCTTTCCTGGAAAGATGTGCAATTTCAGTGGGAAGAATACTGCCCCCGCCTTCATTGACAACGCATTTACACATACCGCATGAACCTGATCCACCACATGCGGATGGTAAAAATATATTTTTACTGGAAAGTGCAGACAACAGGGATGGTGTACCAGAAACGATCAAAGGTTCGTCTGTATTTCCATTGATGGTAATGGTATGTTCACCTGTAGAAGTTACTCTGGTTTCAACAAACAGCAAGACTGCGACAAGAATACATATAACACTAGAAAACACCAATAAGCTAATTAAGTAAATCACTGTTTATCTCCTCTTGCTAAAATATCATTACAAAGTTATTCCAGAAAACATCATAAATGTCATGGCCATCAACCCGGCGACAATCATGGTAATGCCAAAACCATCAAGACCTTTGGGAACATCTGCATAAGCCAGTTTTTTCCGAATTGCTGCCATTGACACAATCGCTATCATCCAACCTGTACCTGAACCGGCCCCAAAAACAATAGATTCCATAAAAGTGTAATTTCTTTCAACCATAAAAAGTGATGTTCCTAGAATGGCACAGTTCACTGCAATAAGTGGCAAAAAAACGCCCAGGCTGGCATAAAGCACAGGAGAAAATTTATCGATGATCATTTCAACAGCCTGAACCAATGCTGCAATGACCGCAATAAATGTAATATATTTTAAAAAGCTCAAATCAATATCTGGCAAGCCCAACCAGGAAAGTGCTCCTGGCGCTAGAAGGCCATGGTAAATCAACCAATTCAGTGGACTGGTAATTGCGAGCACAAAAATTACTGCAAATCCCAAGCCTGATGCGGTCTGAATATTTTTTGAAACCGCAATAAAAGAGCACATCCCCAAGAAATATGCCAGAAGAATATTTCCGATAAACACAGAATTGATAAACAAACTGAATAATTCGTCCATTGGAACTCCTTATTTATTTGATCCAGACAGACTGTTTTTTAACCAAACCAAAAGCCCGATAATAAAGAAAGCCCCGGGGGCCAAAAGCATCAGGCCCATGTTTTGGTATCCAGCATTATAGATAACATTCGGAATTACTGAATATCCAAGAAATTCACCAGCGCCAAGCAATTCACGAATAAAAGCCACCGCTATCAGAACAAGGCTATATCCCAACCCATTGGCAATGCCATCAACAAAAGAATCCATAGGATTATTGGCAAGGGCAAAGGCTTCGGCTCTTCCCAAAACAATGCAATTGGTAATGATCAGGCCAACGAAAATGGACAGTTGTTTTGAAATATCATAGAAAAACGCTTTTAATATTTCATCGGTAACAATCACCATGGATGCAATAACAGCCAGTTCTGCAATAATTCTAATATTTGATGGTATTTTGTTACGCATGCTGGAAATAATCATGCTGGAAAATCCGGTGACCAGTGTGAGCGCAAGGCTCATTACAATGGCAGTGGACATTTTTACAGTCACTGCAAGGGCAGAACAGATTCCCAAAACCTGATATGCAACCGGGTTTTCATGCCAGATGCCTTTTAACAGGATTTCCTTGTATTGGGTTGATTCATTTGACATTATATTTTATCCTTTTTTCTATCAGAAGATCTATCTGAATAGTGGAACAGTCTAATCATTTATTTATCCATTGCTTTAAGCCTTTTCTGTCGAAAGGCAATTGAAACAGCTTCATATTTGGTTAACGTAGACTTGATTCCTTCAGAAAGATACTGACCTGTAAGCGTTGCACCACTAATTCCGTCAACATAATGATCTTGCAAATTCTTAGGCAAGTTTTTGACTTTCCCTTTGGCAATCCCCACCGAAACAAATTTATTTTGTGAGTTGAGAATTTTTTTCCCTTTGAAATTTTTTCGAAACCATGCATTTTCAATTTCTCCACCCAGGCCAGGGGTTTCCGCATGACTGAATACTGAAAAACCAGATACTGTCTGACCATCATTTTCAAAGGCGAGGTATCCTTGAATTTTTCCCCATAAACCTTTAGTATGAATTGGCAGAATGTAGCCATCAATGTGGTTATTTGTATGATAATAATATAGATGTAAAACATCATCATTTTCAATTTCAACGGGTTGGCCTTCTTGATTGACAAGGCCTTCCTTGATGTGCGTCTGATAAATTCTCAATATTTCATCTTTTGGGGGTTTGTTATTTCCATCTATCAGGTTGGCAGCCTTTAAAATATTGGCTTTTTTGTCCAACTTGATATTTTCCTGTTGAAGATGTTTCAATCCGCTTGCAGCGCCAGTAATCAACAGGCTGCAAATGACTGACAGCATCAGGGAAAACTGGATAACATTTTTTTTGCTGTTTTTATCAAAGTTATTATCAGACATTGGGAATCCTTTTCGATGTTTTATATTGAATGACCATATGATCCAAAAGGGGCGCAAATACATTCATAAATAGAATGGCCAGCATGACCCCTTCAACAAATGCCGGATTAACAACACGTATAATGATGGTAAAAAAACCAATACACGCACCATATATCCATCGGGCCGGATTGGTTCCAGGTGCTGAAACCGGATCTGTCGCCATAAATGAAATGCCCAGCAAAAAACCGCCCGCACATAAGTGGTATAATGGTCCGGCATTCGCCCAGGTATCATGCCCATCTGAAATAAAATAACACAGTATTGAGGTAATGATCAGCCCACCGATGCCACCTGATATAATTCTATAATTGGCAATGCCGGTAATCATCAAAAAAGTTGCCCCTAAAAGACAACAAAATGCAGAGGTTTCGCCAATACTCCCAGGGATAAGACCAAAGAACAGATGCGGTAAATCAAAACCTTTGTCAGAAAGCGCTTGAAAAATATTTGTACTTTCTGAACCTGTTATTGATAGTGCTGTTGCCCCAGAAAAACCATCAATCATATTATTGGCTGCAATCCAGATATCACCTGACATGGATATGGGATATGAGAAAAAAACAAATGCACGTGCAGTCAGCGCAGGGTTTAATAAGTTTCTTCCTGTGCCACCAAAAATTTCTTTACCAATAACAACACCAAATGAAATTCCAACAGCAACTTGCCATAGTGGGATGGTCGGTGGTAAGGTCAAGGGAAATAAAAGGCCAGTCACAAGAAAACCTTCGCTGATTTTATGCTTGCGAATCATAGCAAAAAGTATTTCCCAAAAAAAACCAACGCCATATGACACAATAATAATCGGCAACACATAGTATGACCCCACAAGGAAACATTGTATGAATCCGAATTTTTGTCCCTGAGCGATGCCAGACTGAAAACCTGTATTATATATACCGAACAGAAGCACTGGAAACAGGGCAAAAATGACAAAACTCATATATCGTTTCAAGTCCAAATGATCTCGAATAAAAGGGCGGGTTGTGGTTTTGGGTGATGGAAAAAGGAATAGAGTTTTTGTGGCATCAAACAAGGGTTCAAAAGCACTATATTTTCCGGATCCGGTGAAATGGGGTTCCAGATTATCGAACAATTTTTTTAAAGCGTTTATCATGATGCGCTTCCTTTAAAATGACTTGATTTGATTATGACAATCAAGATTTACTGATTGCCGCATAATAATTATCAATTCCATTGGAAAGAATCTCTGACAATTCAATTTTTGATGGACAGGCATATGCACAAACTCCGCATCGACAACAATCCAGGAGTCCCAATTTAAGAGCCTCTTCAATTTCATCGGTAACCAGCGCCTTCATAATAAATTGCGGCATCAAATCATTTGGGCAAATATTCTCACAATAGCTGCAATTAATACAGGCACGCTCTTCACCATGCAATGTCGCATCAGTTGCGATGACATGTTCAAAGAGGCAAGACACAAACGTATTGGATACAGTGGGTAGTTTTTTACCCGGATGCACAAACCCAAACAGTTTATCGGACGTTTCCGCCGAAATAACGTTAAATGTATTTTCAAAAAAACCTGTATAATCATCAATTGATGCCAATCGACCATTGAATTGACCTGTAGTGATTACGTTATCTTCAGATATTTCACCAATAAACGATTGAATCGGCATCCCCTGGCGAATCAAATAATGGGGCTTTAACGTATCTGGTTTTGAAATGGTGACCAGCTTGTCAATAGGATAATGACCTGTAGATAAAAATTTAGCGATCATCAGTAGATGATCCACAGATATGTACCATGAAGCATTGTCATCAGATGATTTTTTGAGATGATATAAAACAACGCCTGGGTCCCACGATGGATATTTATCTGGAACCATATGCGTCACATGATTTTGAGATGAACCCAGTTTGTCAAAATGGCTTTCTCTAACAGTAATAGGAATGTTTTTACAAAATTTTTTTAATACGTTCAACCCCAGTTCAAACATTTCATGTTGATCTTTCAATACAATACCGGGGATAGGGGAACATAGGTCGTTACCATCCAGAGACACAATAATCATTGGCGGACGTTTTTCAGAATTGGCAGTATCTTTGTATGGAAATTGTCTGAAACATTGCCACAAGCCTCCTTGTTTAAGAAGCGAGATCAGTTCGTTTGTCTCAATTGCATTCAGATCAGAGATGGGGTCAAAACTAAGGAATTCATCCTCTTCCTCACATTCAATAATTACAGCCATTAGCCTTCGGCGAGGGCCAAACTGGATTTCTTTAATTATGCCGGTTGCCGGCGAAACATATTGAATGGTCCGGTCTCGTTTATCACAAAAAATGGGACTGCCAGTTTTAACACGTTCATTTTCTTTGACAAGTAATTTCGGGCGAATAAATGGAATACCCAAAGCGGATACAGCCACAGTCTTTTGTGGAGGTATCGTTTTTATGAACGCGTCTGGCCTTCCTTCTAATTTTAATGCAAAACCTTTATTAATCGTTATTTTTTCCATCAACTGATATTTCCACTGTCTTTTTTTTGGTGTTTAAGTTATTAAGGAATGCTCGGAAAATAAGTTCCTCATTATTCAATATTTGTTGATTTGTTTCTGAACCATGATTCCACTGAAGAAGATGAATTTAAAGTGTCTTTATTTCATCTTCTTCAGTGGAATCAAGGTTCAAAAGCTGATATATGATCTTTTCGTTCCAGCTATTTTGATTAAACTCAAACAACTTTACCATAATTTATAGTAAAATCAAGTAATAATTTTTTTGGGGAATCAAAAGAAGCGATCATTTTTTTGGGAACAAGCAACGTATTCAATAGGGTTTAATTTCATCGTGCTCTAAATTAAACTGTCCTCCCCCTTGTGTCAGAATAATAAAACCATTATCAAAAGCGCGCTTTTTGGTATCATCAGGCATACTGAGGCCAGCAATGACGATATATAACTTATAATCCTTTTTTTCAGGAAATAATCGTTTAAAAACTGGAATTTTTTTATTGACCGCCTTGTCAATATCATTGGGATGAAATTTATATTTTATTTCAATAATAGCAACACTTTCAGAGTTAGTTAAAATAATATCATATTCACCTTCAATATTTTGTCGTCTATTGGTTCGTTTGACATTTTTTTCAATGATATCAAAATCAAGCTCTCCAATTTTCATGGTTTTCGCAATTGCATCATAAAAATAGGATTCAGCAACATCACCATTATTTTGACCAATCCCCCCAACATATTCTTTTAGCTCTGAAAATTTTTCTTTTAAGTGCCTGTCAGTTTCTTTGATCTGTTTATCGGTTTCTTTGATCTGTTGATCAGTGTCCTTGATCTGCTGATCGGTTTTTTTTAAAAGCGCTCTAAGCTCAGAAAATTCAAGACTTGTATTTCTAATCAGTCGATCAGTTTCTTTTTGTCTTTGAGTTAGTTCGTGAATGGATGCCCATACTTCCTCAGGACCAATTTTTTTTTGCATTGATTCCATTTTTCTGTTCCTTATAAAAACACTTGAAGTCAAATTTGATTATTGAAAAAAGATTTTTTAATAACTATCAAGTTTTAACAACATTGTCAATAGGTAAGCGATCATTCGTTTTCGGGTAGATAAAAGTATAACCTTCCGGGCTATGTTCGACCGTCTGGTATTGAAAAATTTCGGTTCCAGCACGACCGCCTGGGGTTTCAACCCCAGGCGGTCGAACATCTTCAGTTGGACGAACTTTTTTCTACCCTATAACTTATGAACGCTTACTTATATGCTTTTTTTCATCAGATGGCGGTTGCTTTTACAAATGCGAATGTGAAAATACAATTTTTTCTCCATCATACTGAACATCAATTTTAGCGCCCTTAGGAACGCTGTTGGAAAGCATATATTTCGCCAAGGGGATCACAAATAAGTCTTCAATACTTCTCTTTAAGAATCTTGCACCATAATTTTTGTTGAAACCAGACTTTGCCAGCGCATGAATGACATCATTCGTCCATGATAGTTTTATTTGTTTATTGCGAAGCGCTTCACGTAATTCAATGTTTTTTAACTCTTTTAACAAAATTTTTTGGATGTCTGTTGTACTCAGGTGGACAAAGGGGACAATTTCATCCATACGATTGATAAACTCAGGGCGGAAAAATTTTTTTATTTCTTTTATATACACACTCTGTTCGATACTTTCAAAACCGACAGGTGCTTTGGATGACACTCCTAGGTTTGATGTTAAAATAATGATTGTACTGCGAAAGCTTGTTTCTCTGCCAAAAGTATCTGTTAAGCGGCCTTCATCAAAGACATTTAAAAGAATATCAAAAACCTCTGGAGAAGCTTTTTCGATTTCATCAAGTAAAATTACTGAAAATGGAGATTGACGAACTTTTCTGATTAAATCGCTCTCTGTTCCCATTTGTCCGCCAATCAATCGGTCTCCGGCATTAATTCCCGAATATTCACTCATATCCAGTCTGATGACTTGATTTTCTTCCTGAGCACATTTAAAACAATATCCTGCAATTGCTTTTGCAAGTTGAGTTTTTCCAACACCTGTGGGGCCATAGAAAAAGAGAACGCTGATCGGCCGTTTGGGATCATTTAAACCGGCCTTGAAAGTGATAATCACATCTGATGCCAGTTGACAGGCGTGATCCTGTCCGATCACTTCATGAGATAATGCGTTAAAAATGTCACTTACATCCAAAGGGATTTCATCTCGTAACAACAATTCGGGTAAGCCTGTTTGTTGAATAAACTCATTAATAACCTGCGCTTGTGTAATAATCCTTCTTGTTTTACTGGCTGTATCAGTCCCTAAATCAGAAGTTGCTGAAGCATTATTATTATCCATTTCATCTTTTGTAAGCTCCACAAAATTTTCTAAAAAGTCAATACATGGCCCAAGCATATCACTATAGGGATAAAAACGAGAGAATAGATTTAAAATCAAAATTCGAACATCTTTTTTGATCGTGGTATTTTTGTTTGTTTCAGCATGTGCTGCAATACGATCAATGATTTTTAGCAGATCGCTTCTTTGCACTGATGGCATTTCAAGTCTTTTGAAAAAGTCAACAAAACCTGGCATCAATCGCTGGCAAGCATGAATTTCTGCTTTACTGGCACAAATGATTAATCGCAATTCACCCTTTTGAAGATATGGCATAAAAAAATTAGCAATACTGGTATAGTGATCTTTGCCTCCGGTTAGAATTAAATCTCGTAAATTTTCGACACAAAGTGTTCCTCCGATGGAAATTAAATCTGAAATCACTTTTTCACATTGTTTTTCCCATTCACCTAAATATTTTTTTCCTGCAATTAATTGCTGTGCTGAAGTTTGAAAGAATTGCGGATTTTTTCTTTCTGTCGTCCTTTGTCTTTTCATTTTTTTTATCGCATTTATTAATGTTGCATTTTTAGCAAAGTCACTATCGCCAACAAGAAGAATACATGGTATTTCTTTAATCAAATCCTGGAACAATTGATCTGTAAAGTCATTATACCATGCAGTTTTGTCTTTTTTATCCGGTGTATCAAGAGGATAAGCTACATTGCTAAGGGTTTCAAAACGAGCATTCCATTGAAGTTCTCTTTTCTTTTTTAATGGAGTGATATAAATTTTATCCAGAGCGTAATTCTTAAAAGGGAGGTACGCTAAAATGGATTCAATCCCCTGATTTTTTAAGAAATTGTTCACTTCATATCCAACCCGAAGTTTCAATGACTCAGATTGATGACAATAGAACTCTATTCCCATATAGGGTAATGATACGAGGTTCACTTTTTCTGAAATTTTTCCATATAAACATAGGAAAGGTATTCGGATTGCATAATCTGAGTGTCGAATGATACCATTATCGTCTTTATTTTCAGAGAGGATGGATACAGCAATTACTATACTTTTAACAGATTCAAGGCGTGGTTCTGGCAAGCTTTTTTCAATATCCTCTTCGTGTAGTCCTTTTTGAATACTTAATAATCGCTTTGTCAGGCTGTTTTTGGCTTCTTTTTCTGATGTTGCAAAACTTGAAATGGATTCAAAATATCCACAATAATGAATATTCTCAACAGGCACTGCTGTATAATAATCTGAATCATTTTGAAAAATTAAAATATGATAGCAATATTTCATCGTTTTCCTTTTGCAGTAAAAGATCCTGGTAATCTTCAGAAGTCATCTCTTTAAAAAAAATTCTTCCTGTTTTTAGATCCAGGATGGTATCAGGCAAGTCATAAATTCTTACTATGTTGGGCAATTTTATTTTTAAAGGATCTTGATAAAAGATACGACAGTCCTCAAAGAAGTCAGATGCCTGTAATTTGAAAGGAAATTCAAAATTTATGGGGAATTCTTTGATAAACAAGAATACAACTTCTATTCGTCCATCGGGTTGAATAAATAAATGCCCGCCTTTTAGGTTTTCGATAAAAGAATAGACCAGTTGTCCTCGGATAAAATATGTTTCGGGATCATCAATAGAATAAGCATCGCATGCATTAAATGCATTGATTTGAGAAAAAATTTCATTATTGATTCGCTCGGTGGTTTTTTTATCCACCGAGCCAATCCGCAGTATATGTATCAGCACTTTTTGATAATAGCGTTCAGGGCCAGCATCAAGGCAAGTTTTGGTTAAAAGAATGTCATTGAACCAGGAACGCCATTTTTCTTCACAACTTTTAACAGGCCGTGCTCTGTCTCTAATGAGTGAATCGATAAAGGCTTTTAAGTCAATTGCGGCAAATATTTCTCCAGTATTCAGTTCAACCATTTTTTTGGGGGGCCGTGGTTTGAGGCTTTTAAAATATGTTTTTGTCAAATGAAAATCATCTACACGGCTATAGTGCAACTCATCAATATATGCTCTTAAATTTTGAATCTTGTCAATCAGATAATAATAAAACTCATATTCAGGACTGATGTTATTTGGGTTGATCAGACCTTCGGGTTTATAAAGTTCAATCTTTTTTTCGGTTTGATCGCAAAATTTTGTCAGCATTTGGATAAATTGCTTTTCAGACAGGATTGTGGAGGGCTTTAAATCATACCTTTGTGTTTCTTCAAGTGGATGTGTTCCAATACAAAGCTGATTATTTTTTTTATAAATGGAGATAATAGTATTTGTATGCTGCTGGGTTTTCGCGACATAACGAGAAAGGGGACGCGCTATCAGCCTTTCAATGGAACGTTTTAAAGAACGTGCTCCCATTTCAGGATCGTACCCTTTATCAATCAGATAAGACATCGTATTTTTGTTCACATTTAGAATATATTTTCTCCGATTGAAACCTTCTCGTAAAAATATTTGATTCATTAAGGTAAAGCCTATCTGGTCAAGCAATTTCCGGGATAAAGATGTAAAAGGGATAATTTTATCCAGACGATTGAAAAATTCTGGCCTGAAAAAATTTTTGGCTGCACGAATGTATGTTTTTTCAATATCTTCTCTATCTCGATAGAAACCAGGTTTACTTCTGGTATCAGTGCTACCCAGATTTGAAGTCATAATAATGATGGTATGTGTAAAATCTACAACATGACCATTGGCATCTGTCAGGCGACCATCATCAAGTACCTGCAACAACATATCAAATACTAGAGGATGCGCTTTTTCGATCTCATCCAATAGCAATATTGAAAATGGTGATTGCCTTATCGCATTTGTCAATAAACCATGGGGAGAATAGAAATTTCCAATAAGACGATCAACAGCATCTGGTTCAACGAATTCATTCATATCAAATCGAATAAGCTGTTCTTCATTGGTAAATAATACCGATGCCATTGCTTTTGCGCATTCTGTTTTTCCCACCCCGGTTGGTCCCAAAAAGAGAAACGTGTGCAATGGTCTCGTGGGATCATTTAACTGGGCTTTCATGATATAAATCATATCTGTAATCTCATGTATGGCATGATCCTGGTCCAGCAGTTTTTCATTTAACAGCTTAAAAATGTTATCCCGATGAATCGTTGTTTGCGCATTATGAATCTTCGGATTGAGATTCATGCTGAAATGAAGTTCATCATTAATCATATGAGGCAAGATGTTTTGTTTGGTATATTTAAAAGCCATTCTTTTCAAAATTCGCATCACTTTTCCAGGTAGGACTTGATGTCGATAATATCTTTGTGTATGTGAAATGATCTTTGGAAGCACATCCGGATGAAACTGACATTCATGTTTCATTTCAAGTTCTTGAATGGATTCAATAAGAATTTCCAGGTTTTGGGAATAAGACAATTCATTCACATGAATCAACGTAAACTGATCAGCAAAACTGCGATCTTTTTCTCTAAATATATAAAGTTGTTCAAGGGTTAACTCAGCAATGAAATAAAGAGATTGTTTTTGGATGTAACGTTTTAGTATGTGAGCAATACATAAGTCAGAATTGGCCGATTGGCCGCTTTGAAAAATACTTAAAAAATTATCCAGATATAATACGCGATTCTTTTTTTGTATTTGATTTAAAATATTTATGGTTCGCTTTTCCCACTGTCCAATATAAGACATTCCTGAAATTAAGCGTTGAGGAGAAATCAACCAGAATTCCATGGAATCGTTTTCAAGTAATTCATTCTCCTGCTCCATTTGAAATATCAATTCATGAATCAGGCATGTTTTTCCAACACCTTGTTGGCCGATAATTAAAATGGGTTTTTTTCTTTTTTGATTTAACAACGCAATGATTTGTTTTATTTCTTTATCTCTGAGTAACGCTCTGGATAATTCAGAAGGATAATCCCAATTAAGGCAATAGCCCATATCATGTAGTTTATCGACCGAACCGTCACCCATATCGAAAAAGGATGCCTGGGCTTTGATTTCTTCTTGACGAATGCCTTTTATTTCAGGAGATACAGTTTGACTGATCGTCATTATACGACTATTCCCCTTGTATGAAAGAAAATCAAATAGCTCCAGTTTATCCGATCGGTTCAAATTATCATTTACGTATTCATGAATAACGCTTGTTGATTTAGAATGATCAAGGGCTTTAATAGACGGAATCGGAAACCATAAATTATCAAAAGCAGGGGCACAAGCAAGATAGTGACCCTGACATTTTATAATGATAAAAAGAACATGTAATTGAAAGGTTTTTTCTTTTTCCAAATACAGAGATATTCTTTTTTGAACCACTTCATAATCGGGTACGTAAAGTAATTCTGTCAGTCCACCATGATGATTATTTTTATTACGCTTTCGAATTGCCGATTGAAGTTTTTTCTTTAATTCAGTCATTCCTTGTTTTAAATTAAAGCTATACGTTTGGATATCCGGATAGAACAATAGGTGTATCAAAAATAAATTACTTTTTTTACTTTGTTTTTTGTTGAAAACAAATATCGGTATGGATGCTTTCATAAGTCAAATAATTTCATGCAACGTTTATAAACAGTTTTGTTTACAAATTGAACAAGCCCCTCAGGCAATTCTTCTTTATTAAAGGGGATGTTCATCTTAAACTGCTTGTCTTCAATCATTCCCTCATCAAAGTCGTAAGACCTGATAATGGGTGATGAAGGTTTATTTGTCCAATGATGTGTTAAGCATTGCCTGACTCTGGGAATGTTACAGATCCCTTTCGTAAAAGTTCCAGAACGAATGAGTTTATTATTTTCTGTAAAAAATTCATCAGTACGATTCTCAATGTAAAAATATAAATTATTTTTTTTTATGATGCGATGAAATCCATATCCTGGACGAAATATTTCCTTAATACCATTGCCTTTGGCATGGATCATTATCCCTAATAAATGTTGTGGAAGCTGATTGGCGATTTTATTTAAATCCTGTATTTGTTCTACTTTGACTTGAATTTTAGACTGTTCGAACTTTTTGATCACATACAATGAAACACGCTCTGAAAAACAACCCAATACCCTTTTGTAACTATTTACGATACTCATCATTGTTGTTTTCACTTCATCCTTAAACAGTCCATAAAAAAACAAGTAGGCTCGGTTTTCTTCCTTATGCTTAAAGGCAAAATATTTAAAGAGAAAGTCTTTCCACTCGTGTTCATAGGTTTCTAAAATAATATTGTTGTCAATCAAATGCTGATCTGGATAATATCGATGAAGCAAGTGTTGTTTTTCCAGGCGGCACAGGTCATGATAGAGACGTAGTATCCAATCATTCAATTGTATCATTTCCGGTGCATCTTGGATGAAATGATGTTCTTTTTCTGAAACAAATGCACCTTTTTTTTTCATTTTTTGGTGAACTTGATTCATACGTTTTGTATAGTAATACATTTTATCTAAAAAATTATTAAATTCAACACTGCTCAGAACCTTTTGTAACTTTCGTCTCAAAGAAGTAATGGCTTCAAGATGATTTGTTTTTTGCTTATCTAGAGTTTTTTTGGGATGCCCCTTTTTTGGGATGGGTTCAAGCAATGTTTTCAGTTCATTATCCACAATTTGTAAGCGAACAGTTGAAGTTGTCCCTTTGTGTTTTATGAGGTTATTGTTTATAATTTCTGAAAGAGGCAATAAAACGTAACGTTCAATGCATCGTTTTAAAGGCCTTGCACCATATTTTGGGTCAAACCCCTTCTTTGAGAGCCAGGCAAACACTGCTGAATCATATTTCATCTGAATCCTGTTTTTTGAAAAACCATCGCGGGTTTCAATTTGTTTTAATTCACGCCTGGCAATCCATTCCAAAGACTGTTGATCTAAAGGATAAAATGGAACAATTCTGTCAATTCGATTGATAAATTCTGAGCGAAAAAAAGAGTTGACCTCATCAAAAATGTCATCCATCAGAGACTTTCTGGATGTCATTTTTCCAAACCCCGGTCGATCTTTTTGAAACACATGGCTGCCCAGGTTGGATGTCAAAATAATGATTGTATTGGTTAAATCAGCAATATCTCCATTCATATCAGTTAGTCGGCCTTCACCAAGAACCTGTAATAGTAAGTCAAATAATTGGCTGTGCGCTTTTTCTATTTCATCAAAAAGGAGGACAGAAAAAGGTTTTTCTCGTATTTTTGATGTCAATAAACCTTCAGTAGATTGGGCCCCTCCTCCAATTAGTCGATGAATGGACAAAGGATTGGAGTACTCGCTCATATCAAAACGTGTGATACGATCGACACTTCCAAAAAAAAATTTAGCCAGAAGTTTTGACAGCTCTGTTTTTCCAACACCTGTTGGCCCAATAAACAATAAAGAACAAATTGGTTTTGAACGTGCATTCAGACCCGCTTTGATTAACATTATCTGATGAAGAATTTGCTCGACAGCATGCTTCTGACCAATCAAACGTGTGCTGAACCATTTTTCAACCTGATTGACGTCCATTTTATTAGACTCATCAATGATAAAAAGGGGTAATCCGGTTTCTCTTGCAAAACTTTCAATAACATGCGTTTGTGTAATGACGTGATGATTTTCCAAAGTCAGGGACAGTTTATCCATGAAATGAATGGCTTTTCCTGGCATTGCAGAATAAAAAGAAAAACGTTTCAGGAGGTTAAAAATCATTTCCATTGCTGTTTCTTCAAATTGCACATGATGATACTGATCTAATCTTTTGGCATACTGATCTAAAATTAAGCGAAGTGTATTGTCATCAGGTGGGTCCACATGAACAAATTTGAACAAATTTACAAACCGAGCATCCTGTTGTTCCATTAGAGCGAACTGTTCTTTGGTGCACTCCACAATGATCTGAATTTGACCTTTGTAAATATAAGGTTTGAAAAAATCTGCCACACTTTGTTTGATATGACTCCCCTGGCCGACATTCATCAGTTCAAACAAATTTCCTAAAACAAGGATCAGATGGGGTTGCTTCGTGCAAAAATTGCAGATATCCTGACAGAGTTTTTGCCATCCACCATAACCATCGTCTGAGCTTGAAACGATCTGAGCTCCATTTGTGCCATAAAAGTGGGCGTCTTTCAGGTTTAATTTAAACCGATTACGAATCAATTCATGCGTAAGAGCTGTTTTTCCAACACCTGAAGGTCCAATTAAAAGAATGTTTTCTCTATGATGTTTTTTAAGACGTTTGGCGAGTGAGGTATATATTTTTTCATATTCAAATGCTTTCATCAATTGTTTACTAGAAAAAGTATCCAGTTTCTTTTTCATCCGGCTTTCAAGAGATGACGTTTTATTGGCTTTTTTATGGAGTCGGCCTTCATATTCAACAGGTGTTGTCTTTTTGATCAAATGAATTTTTTTTATTCGTTGTACCCAAAATAGAGATTCAAACTCAAACTTGTTTCCATATGGATGCAGTGTCATGAATATTTCCATTTCTAGGTGCTGTTCCAGTTCTTGTTTAGACTTGCCCACTGTTTGTATTGAAAGTGCAGGTAGATATGCCCTGTGAAATCCGCTTTCATGAAACCAATATATAAATTGAAACGTTATTTGTTGAGGATGCGGAAAAATTGATGAATTCTTTTTTGGCGGAGTAATTGTGACGTTAATCTCTTTTATTTGGGGCTCTCCACTATAGTGCCGGTGATAAATATCAATACCATTTAAATTTTTGTAAAATTCCAAAATAGTATGACCGAAGGCTTCTTGCAGGGTTAAGAGTTGATCATTAAACCTGGATATTTCAGGAAAGAATAAGGCTTCAGCAAGGTATGTGCTATTTTGTAACTCTTGAATGACCATGTGGTATGATAAATTGTGTTTTTGCATGACTTCTTTTCTAATGTTTTGGTCAAGGTTTTATTAAGGGGCATTTTCAATCAATATTTGATGAAAATGTTCGATTAAAAAGGATTCACCATTAATTGGAAACATGTTCATGCAACTGACTCTCTTTCAATGCATTTCCTTTGAGAGAATATTCTTTGAGAATTTTGCCCCTGGCAAACTTCCCCATGTTTCTGGCAAAAGTAGGTGATTGAAGGATTTGATGAATTGCTTTTGCAAGAGATTCTGGGGTTGAAGGCACGGTCAAGCCGTTTTTCTCATTTTTGATGATTTCAGAATGCTCTGGAATATCACTGGCAATGCATGGCATTTCACAGGACATTGCCTCAAGTAAAACTTTGGGATTACCTTCGAACAGAGAAGCAATCATAAACACATGATGATTACTCATCAGTTGAGGGATTTGTGTGTTTGGTAAAGCGTCGATAAACTTTGCATCAAGTTTAAGAGCATTCGCCAGTTCAATCATCTTATTTTTAAGCGG
>Ga0272440_1001914_pt1 | contig 16584 bp, 12 predicted proteins | sample SSMMMBAug17_FD_192440 | JGI IMG/M metagenome (GOLD analysis project Ga0272440, IMG submission 192440) | Marine sediment archaeal communities from Little Sippewissett salt marsh, Falmouth, MA, United States - SSM-MMB-Aug17 | ecosystem: Environmental > Aquatic > Marine > Wetlands > Sediment ... | reverse complement strand
CGAAGTCCCAGACAAACTTTTCGCCTTTTTTCAAAGGTAAGACTCTGTTTTTATCACCCCAGATGACCATTGTCGGGGGAAAATAATCAAGCATTTTCAGTGAGTTCAGGCGGGTGGATTTGTTCAGTGCTTCTATCAACAAGCCAAGATTGCGAATATTGGCCGGAGCGGCGTTGAGTTTTTTTAGATGTTCTTTGATATCGGCGGAAACCTTACCAGGATTTTTAATTTGGTATCTAACGATGGCTCCGGTAAGTGGACCGGGAACAAACAAACTATCTCTGAATTTGTGATAAAGCTTGTTTAAACGTGATCCGGACCAGCGAAATAATAATTCGCCATCCAGCCCCAGCGTGCGCGGCAATAAAACATTAAAGAGTACCATAGCGTGAATGCCCGCTCCCTTTGATCGAATGCAGTATTCCAAAGCGGTTCCGCTACCAAGGCAGTTGCCAACCAGTACTACCGACTTAAGTTCACATTGCTCAATAAAATTGAACAGGATATCAGCGTAATCTTCCAAACCATGACCTTTAGGCTCACCCCGATTTTCACCATAGCCGGGCCAGTCCAATTGTATCACTGTAAATTTTTCAGAGAGAATTCCGGCTATGGGCGACCATATAGAATGATCAGTGCCCGCGTTATGCAGGCAAATTATCGTAATAGAGTTCTTTGATTCGTTTTTTGGTAAGCAGGTTCGGTAACAAACCGGAATCCCTTTACAGATGATTGTTTGCATCAATTCCTCCCTTTAAAAAAAGAGTTTTTTGCGAAGAAAATCCTATGCTCCGTGAAATTGCTTTGGATCAAGTCATGCGAGATCAACTTTTCCCGTACCATCGTTAATGCTATCAATTATTTCCCATGAGTATACTGGCGACATAACGCTGCTAATCAGCCGCGCGGTTTTTTGCGTCGGCTGAATTAGCCTTGTTAGGTTTTTGATAGCAATACTAAACCTGTACTAATCATTAAAACACCTGCTGTTTTGTTTATTTTATATTGTGCGCTTTCACTTTTAAAAAGTAATAGTCTGGCTCGTGAAGCAGTGAAGGCATAAAACAACATTACAGATCCAAGAACTAAAGAAACAACAGATACCACTATAGCTACATCAAGGGTTGAGAGAATTTTAAGATCGAGAAAGGTTGGCAAAAAACCAAGATAGAAAAGGATTACTTTGGGATTTCCTAGGGTGATGGATAATCCTCCGAAAAAGCTGTACTTAATTGATTGCATCTTTAATCCTGCAATATCGGTTTTGGTTGGATTTGAGCGCCACAACTTAATACCTAACCAAATTAAATACCCACCACCCAAATATTTAATAAGGGTAAATAGAGTACTAAAAGTTTCCGCGATCATTGAAAGGCCAAAAATTGCAAACAATAGAAATATCAGATCCCCGATAACAATACCTATGACTACAGGAACTGCATTTTTGAACCCTGAGGAGAGTGCCTTTGAAACTGTGGCAAAAACTCCTGGCCCAGGTGATATTGCTAATAAGAACATTGCGGTGGATAGACCTATAATACTATATATTGTCATAATTCTTTTCCTAAAACCTAACACTGCAAAGAAGCGGCGCAGACCGCTTGATTGATTGGTTATGAATTTTTGTCTTTTTATAATGGCTTGTGACTTTCTTAAATCCTGATCTTTATTTATGTATCAAAATTTTATAAAACCAAAGAGGCTTTTTTACCAAGTCTTTCTTAGCAAGAAAAATGACGAATTACAACAACTGTATCTGAATAATTGGGGTCAGAGTAAAATTAAATTATCAGTTTAATCTTAATTTTACTCTGACCCCAATTACTGCAGGACAATTATAAAGCGTTGCTTTGAAAAAATTGCCAACTTCCTCAAACACTGGTATTGGTTGATCTGTTTGTTTGGCTGTATCAATAATTCGATTGATTCCACTCCCAAGCTGTTCTATATAGCGATATTCTCTAAATATTTTAACAATGAGTCTGTTTCTGATTTCAGAAACGCCTTTACCAATGTCATTAATAGTCAGATCACCTGGCAAAACACCAGGACTGATTACTTCCAATCGATCTGAAAATATATGAACTTGAATGCCCGAGCCTTTTCTGGCATAATCTCTGTGGCAAATTGCATTAATTAAAAGTTCTCGAATAGAACTTAGAATAATTGGGGTCAGAGTAAAATTAAATTATCAGTTTAATCTTAATTTTACTCTGACCCCAATTACTGAAAAGTTTATAATGGTACAGAATGGAAGTTTTGTTTTTAAGCGGTGAATAGTTTTTCTATGTGCCATTTCAGTAATCGTGCTTGACTGATTGATTTATGAATTATTCACAATCCCGCTTGCTAACGCGCGCGGCTCTGATTCGGTAACGCGCGGCTCTGATTTATTAGCTTGCCTGGTATCAGAGCCGCGCGCGTTAGCAAGCGGGATTGTGAATAAGCCACAAGTCAAGCATGCTTGCCGGAAAGACACTTTTCTATGAATCATGAATAACAAGGATTCGGGTGCAACACAATAAGGTTGCACATTTTTCCTGATTTTAACGTTTTTTGGGGAGCATAATATTCTGTCTTTTAATCATCTTATTCATCTTCTTCAGCGTTATCCTGGTTCAAAAAAAATAGAATTAACTCTTTCTGCAATGAGGAACTTATTTTCAGAGATTTCCTTAATTATCCTATAATGCTCTTTTTACCCCTGAAAAGAGCGTTATAGGCCATTTACAGGACATCAAAACAGGGTTTTATCTAATTATTTTAACATATTACCTTGGTCCGACCCTGATAACCAAAACTTTGTTTTTTCATATCTATTTGATATCTTTTTTTTAATGTGATATTGAGATCGCTGAAACTTGGAATTCTCGAAAAATATACAACGAAATTATTAAAAACGCATAGGTCTATAAGTTTTGGTATTTTTCAATAACTGAGAATAGGGTGCAGGACGCATTCCCAAAAAGCCTGGAAAAGGTCAGTATGCCGAAGTATAGACCGACATTTACACTCAAAAGAAACAATGATAAAGGCCAAAAAAATGCATAAATATCATCAAATTCTCGTTATAATGTTATTCATTAATGTTTCAGCATGTGTTATTACGTATAAAGCCCCAACACCAAAAGTCAATGATTTATTTGAACAACCATTAACGCGCCAAACAATTAAATTGCATGAAAATAACAATAATTCATATTTTCCAGGCGCTGATTCCCATGATAATGTATTGTACTATCTGGATATGGGAATGCTGCACTTTCATGCAGGTAACATTCACAAAAGCAATATTCTTTTGAGTCAGGCGGAACGTGCTATAGAAAACAATTTCACCAAAAGCATTACTCAATATGCATCTTCATTTATTTTAGATGATCGTATGTTGACTTACAATGCTGAAGAATATGAAGATATATACTTAAATGTCTTTAAAGCGTTGAACTATTTTCAACAGAACAATGTTGATGCAGCAGGTGTTGAACTCAGGCGCGTTAATGAAAAACTGAACGTCCTTCAAGATAAATACGATAAAATGGCAGATCAAATCAATCATTTCTCTGATGTACGCAAAACCAAACGAAAAGTAAAAGCAGAGCGGATCAATTTTTATAACTCTGCCCTTTCAAGGTATCTAAGTTCCATTTATTACCAGTTTGAAAAACAATATGATGAGGCTCGCATTGATATTCAACATGCGTGTGCTGCATTTAACCAACAACGATCCATGTATAATTTCAACAAGCCCCGCTATTTAACTGTTTTGTACCAATGTTTAACTCGAAACAGGCCTCGTACATGCTTTAAATCAAAAAAAGAGAAGCTGCATCTGATTGCTTTTGCAGGAAGGACACCAGAAAAAATAGCCAAAACATACTATATTGTCTCAAAAAAAAATTTCATTATTATTGCTAGAAATCAGAATGGTTCAGATCGAATGGATATTATTCCCTGGCCAGGTATTAAGCCTGGATACTTTTTTAAATTCAGTCTTCCACATATGAAAAAAAGACCTGACAGGGTAAAAAAAATTGTTGCTTACATTAATAAAACGCCGGTCAGGCTGGAAAAACTCGAAGATTTGGCGAAAGTTGCAATTGAAACATTTAACGTGAAAAAAAATATGATCTATTTAAAAACAATTGTAAGAGCGACTGTAAAAGGACTTATTGCGGCAAATATCAAAAAAAATATAGGCAACAAAAAACAGAAAAAAAAGAATTTATTTGAAGCCTTATTTTTTGAAGGCCAGAAAGCGATGGTTGATATTGCAATGTCTGCTACTGAAAATGCGGATTTAAGGATGTCATCGTTTTTTCCAGCAGAAGCTTACTCCGGTTCTGTATCAGTTCCACCTGGATCATATCATGTTAAAATTGTTTATTATGATTGTTACAATAAACCAATCCAAGTGAAAAATTTAGGGAAACATATTGTGTCAAAAGATGGTCTGAATCTTATTCAATCATCATATTATGACATGTATTAATATTAAAATGCTTAGGAACTCTCGAAAAATAAGTTCCCCATTTTTCCGAGAATTCCTTAGGGAACAATTAAAAGGAGAACAATATGAAAATCCAAACAATAAGTATTTTTTTATTCTTTTTAATCATTCTTTCTGGATGTCAAACAGGCCCAAGAATCAGCCACGAAGATCCATCGAAGTCCAGCTATGAAAGTGGACGATGGAATGATTCTGATGCCCGAAAAGTTGCCGAACAAATGATTGGCGATTGCTTAGATAATCCCTGGCTTCCTAAATATATTAAAAATCATGCAGGGAAAAATCCATCAGTAATTGTTGGTACAATTAAAAATAAAACCAGTGAACATATTGATGTGAGTACATTTATTGGAAGTATTCAACGCGCACTGATTAATTCAGGAAAGGTAAACTTTGTCGCATCAAAATTTGAACGAGATGAAATAAGGGAAGAACGAATTGATCAAGCCCAAAATGCCACTGAAGACACGCAAAAAGGTCCGGGTGAGGAAATTGGTGCTGATTTTATGCTAAAAGGATATATCACAAGTATTCGGGATCAAAGTGGCGGCACATATTTATTGTATTACCAGGTAGATCTTAAGCTGATCAATATGGCAGATAACCAGATTGCCTGGGTAGGAGAGGAAAAAATCAGGCGGAAAATTGAACGCTCAAGTTGGTCATTATAGGTGAATTATGAAGTGTTATTCTATAATTGTGTGTCTTTTTCTGTGCCTGACAGGATGTATTAATGACAATATCAGGCACAGTGAAAAAGATTCTGTTTCATCCGAAAGATCTTCACATTACCCGGAATCCAGATATCTGACTGCTAAAGGTTATGGGGAATCAAAATCATCCGCTCGATTTCGTGCAAAGGCAGAGATTTCGAATATCTTTGAATCAACGATTACAAGCCAGCTTACACTTGAAACACGTGCGTTTAAAAATTCTCTCAAAGGATCTTATTATTCTGAAAAAATAGACGCAAAGATTCGTGTTTGTTCTCAAATTACTTTAAAAGGACTTCAGGTGATAGACCTTAGGACTGAAAATGGTCAGTTTGCAGCACTTGCAGTCCTTGATAAATCTCAGGCAAGAGGCCGTTGGTTACAAGAGATACGAAATTTTGATGATAAAATTCAGGCAGAATATAATAATATCCAAAATCGACATAATAAATTGCGTTGGATCAAGCCTCTACAAAAAATATGGAATTATTGGATGGAAAGAAGCGCTTTTGCCAGTCGTTTGTCCATAATCAACTGTGAAGCACCTTCTAATAAATTTGGATTAAAAAAAATTCTTGGCATGATATCGACCATAAAAAACAGCTTACAACTGCATGTTCGTATTTCTGGAACATATGGAAAAAAGGTGACTGATACTATCGCAAAAGCTTTAAACAATTTAGACTATATCGTCTGTGATTCAAGAAAAGCCAATACCATAGTATCTGGAAATATAGTTGTTGAACCTGATATTAAAAATAAAGACTGGATATTTCGTCGTGCAATTGTATCGATCCAGATTATTGATCGTTCAACAAACAATCAGGTATTTAGTATTGCAGAAGATGTTCGAAGTGGCCATCTGACATTAAAAGCAGCCATTAACAAATCTATCAAGGCAATTTCAACAGTGGTTCAGAAACAAATTATGAATATATTCGATCCATTGCATTTATTATGAAATACTTGACAAAATGATCATCTAAATGTTAATTAATATATATTTTTTTTAAACCATTAAGGGGATACTAAAATCCCTGATTATTCAGAGGCACTATGAATGTTTTAGATTATGTTATTGCTGTTGTCGTTGGATTTTGTCTTGTTCGCGGTTTATTTCGCGGATTGGTAAAAGAAATTTCCTCAATTGTAGGTGTATTTACAGGCTATTATTGTGCATGCAATTATTACGCACCTGTTTCTGAAATTGTTCAAGGATGGCACATCATTGAAAACCCCAATTATGTCAATATCATTGTATTTTTCTGCCTTTTTTGTCTGGTATTTATCCTCATTGGTCTGGTAGGTATAATCATTCGATATTTACTTCGGGAATTATTTATTAGCTGGGTAGACACCACATTAGGCGCTGGATTTGGAATGGCCAAAGGCATATTGATAACATCTGTGTTGTTAATACCGCTCACAGCCTTTTTGCCTGATAATGATAAATTGATGAAAAATTCAATCCTTGCACCTCATGTCTCAGTTGTATCCAAAGAAATGATTCGTCTTGTTCCGGATCATTTGAAAAATAAATTTAACCAAAAAATTGAGGAACTTAAATCATTTTGGAATCCAACCAATTGAAAAACACACCCTTATATGCATTAAGAGATCTGGTAGAAAAACTTCGATCAAAAGAGGGGTGTCCATGGGATCAAAAGCAAACACCTGAAGATACCAAGAATTATCTCATTGAAGAATTATACGAATTGTTTGAAGCAATTGATGAAAACAATACCGATCATGTATGTGAAGAGATTGGTGATGTTTTAATGCTGCTCATGTCTTTGGCGCGCATGTATGAAGAACAGGGCGCCTTTGGCATTGATCAGGTGGCAACACTTTGTCGTGAGAAAATGATTCGAAGGCATCCCCATGTTTTTGGTAATGCTCGGGCGAAAGATGCTGAAGCTGTTCTGGAACGATGGCATCAGATCAAAAATAAAGAAAAGGAAAAACAAAATATATCAATCCTTGATTCTGTCCCATCAAAAATGCCGGCCATACATCGTGCATTCCAACTTGCTGAAAGGGCTGCCCGCGTTGGTTTTGACTGGCGCGACCAAAAAATGGTCGAGAAAAAAATGGATGAAGAATATCAAGAGTTTAATGAGGCGCTTCAGGAAGGTCAACAAGATCATATTCAATCAGAAATGGGTGATCTGATGTTTTCCATTATCAATATTGCACGTTGGTGCAAGATTCATCCTGAAGCTGCTTTAAATGATTGTAATCAAAAATTCATACAAAGGTTCAAATACATTGAAGATCATTTGAGATCAGAGGGTAAATCCATTGAACACGCCACATTGGAAGAAATGGATGCATTGTGGGATGCGTCAAAAAAATTATAGAGATAATAATTGTTTAATGAACTGACAATATACCTGTTCCAAATTTTCAACAAACAAATCTTTTTTACATAATAAAGACTGCTCCAGCCATTTACGAAGGTGCTTTCGGCAATGTAAACGATCATCCTGATTGTTGGCAAGGTCTATGGCCTTTTTGATATAGTCGGTTTCATTATGTGTGACCCAGGCTTTAAGACCGGTTTGGTTAAGGATGCTTTCTCCCACACGTGCAGCATGGTGTTTTCCACTCAATGTGATGACAGGAACGCCCATCCATAATGCTTCACAGGTTGTGGTTGTCCCATTGTAGGGGAATGTATCCAGAGCAATATCAATCTCATTATATAATGATAAATGTTCCTTACCGCTTTTTAGAGTTTTCATTAACTGAATGCGTTTGGGATCAATGCCCTGATCCTGAAAATATGCAAGAAATTGCTCTCGAACCCTTTGCACTTTAAATCCATTTGTTTTTAGTAACAGCCTTGAATCAGGCACGGCCTTCATTATTTTTGACCAGAGGGAAATCACATGTTTATTAATTTTGGGCAAATTATTAAATGATCCAAAGGTAATGCTTTTTGATAAGGACTGTTCAGATATTGCTGGTGTTGGTTCTGATGGTGCGTAACATAAAAAGCCATTTGGAAGGCAGATACGTCGTTCAGACCCGGAAAACTGGTTCAAATCTGGATCAGAATGGTGGTCAATAAGTCGATAATCTATTTGTGAAAGCCCTGTCGTATTGGGATATCCAAGGTACGTTATCTGAATGGGCGCGGGCTTTTTTGCAAATAACATCAGGCGATTACATGATGAATGCCCGGCAAGATCCACCAATATATGTATGCCATCAGCTTGAATCTGATCATACACTTCATTATCATTCTGATAAAAAATATCGCGCCAGACAACATCACATTGCTTTAAAGAATGTGTGATATGATCAGGTTTTTTTACATTTGAATAGCAATAAATATCAAAAAATTTTTTATTGTGATTGTTCAATATTGCCTTGATAAAATGTGATACTGAATGTTTTCGAAAATCAGGAGAAACATATCCCACATGAATTCTGCTTTTATTGTGGAAGGTTGTTTTTTTTGAATGGGAATGAATATACTTTTGGCCCCATTTTAAATGTTCGTTAATAATTTTTTCAGGTGAATAATCAATGTTATAGTTCAATGAGAACAAATAATTGCTCTGAATCTCAGGATCATCAGGCGCCAGTTTCATGGCTTTTTTGCCATAATGAATGGCTTTGTTAACATCACCCTGCTTTAATAATAGATTGCCCAAATTATGAAGTACCAAAGGCTGGTCTGGATTTATTTGTAAGGATTGGTCGTATGAATTGCATGCTTTATCATAAAAGTCAAAGGTCTGATACAGGGCCCCTAGATTAAAAAAAAGTACCGGGTTTTTGGGATTTAATGCAATCGCTTTTTTATAGTGATCCAATGCAGGTTGAAATTGTTCATTATCCTTGTACGCCATTGCAAGATTACTGTGATAGCCTGAAATGTTTGGCTGGATGGCAATGGCTTTTTCTATCAAATGAATGGCACGTTCCAAATTACCGGTTTGCATCGCAATAACGCCTGAATATTGTAAGGCCTCGGCATTGTTCGAATCAGATATCAGAATTTTTTCATATAATTCTCTTGCAAGTTGATATTCACCCTTTTGATGATACATAATGGCTTGAGCCATTGTGCTTTTAATGTTGGGATTCATTGATCCTAAGGCATTTCTATTGAATAGCCATCATAGGCTATTGATATTTTCAAATTTGATTCTGGTGAATATATGGCTTTATATGCACGGGTTTCTTTCAACATTTTATCCAGCTTGATATCATCATAAGTAGGTTCTGTGTGAAACATGCAATAATGTTTTACATTTGACCGAACCGCCAGTTCCAATCCCACAACATTGCTCGAATGCCCCCAGGTCTTTTTTGTTTGAATGACATCCATTAATGCATATTGTGCGTCAAATATGAGCAGATTTGCTTTTTCAAAAAAATCAATATAAGGCTGAAGATGCTGATCTGAATCCAAAACATGTTCAGAATCTGTAGAATAGACAATTTTTTTGTTGTCTTTTTCAAATGAATAGCCATAGGATTTACCTGCATGATTCTGCTCTATTCCTTTGACCTGAAATCCACAAATATTATAGGATTCATCAGTATGTAGTAGATGAAAATGCTTTTCTGCCTGCATATACTCAAATGGTACTGGAAAAAATGGCGCGCCTTGCTGGCCAACAAATGCAGATTCTAATTGATCGTGAAACGCGTAAAAATCAATCCGGTTTCCTTTTACAAAAGCTGGCGTAAAAAAAGGAAAACCATGTATATGATCCCAATGCAAATGCGATAAAAAGATATGAAAACGACAGGGCATCTTGCCTGCTTTCATAATCGTATTTCCAAAATCCCGCAAACCGCTGCCTGCATCCAATATAATATATTCATCGTCTTTATCGCTCAATTCAACGCATGATGTGTTTGTTCCATACGTTGAATGCACGTGAAAAGGCAATTTTTCATCTATGAACCGATTGATATCATCTGCATCAATGAGCGGTACATTTTTTGATTTTTCAATTGCTGTAAAAATTTTTTCTCGAATATCACCAGCTTTTATTGAAGCGGGGATTGAACCTCTACTGCCCCAGATTTTAACTTTCATGATTCAAAATCCTGTCCATTTTTCAACACTATGTAATAAATCATTTAGGAATGCTCGAAAAATAATCTAATAGGGAACTTACGATCATTCCTTAAAATGAAAAACATCCAATTATTCACGATAAAACTAAAGTCATTTATGAGCAAATATTCATACGCGATAATTATGAAAGAATCAAGCAATTTATTTTATTATTTTTTGGCACATGGGTTGGTCAGAAGATATAGACTTTAAGATAAAGATTTTGCCAAAATCTTTATCTTAAAGTCTATAATTGCGGAGAAATAAACAAGTCAGACAGGCCAAACAGAATCGACCTGTCTGACTGACGACGAATCAGGTTTTATGAAATGACGCCTGAATTTTTCCATTTTTCCAACAACTGATCAGGTACAGCATCCATTTCAACCGGATTGGCAACATAACCGCCAGAATGATTAGGAATAAATTCATAAAAGCATTTGTTACAATATCCATAGGCGCGTTTAGAAGGTTTTTCTTGAGATTTTGCTTCAGCCACAGGCACAGCCACAGGCAGGACTTTGGGAATTTGAATAATAAATGATGTTCCTTTGCCCAGATCAGATTCAATGCTCACATTTCCAGACAATTTAGATTCAATGGTATGTACAACCGCATCCATCCCAACCCCGCGACCGGAAACATCACTAACTGTTTCAGCAGTTGAGAATCCTGGTTTAAAAATCAGCCGCTTTGCTTCTGTATCAGGCATGCTGGCAGCTTCTTCCTCAGAAATCAGTCCTTTGGATATTGCTGATTGTTTTAATGCTTCTGGATCAAGTCCTTTACCATCATCAGACAATATTAATGTCAGGCGATCAGCTTCATCATTAACAGTTAATGTGACACGCCCTTGTTCAGATTTTCCATTTGCGACACGTTCTTCACTGTATTCGATTCCATGGTCAAATGCATTTCTTATCAAATGTACAAAAGGCGTATTTAACTCTCTGGAAAGATCACAATCAAGTCTTGAATCATTGTCTTGAAGGTCAAACACGACATCCTTTTCCAATCGCTCTATCAGGCCTGGGATAATTTTTAAAGCCTGTCCAAGACCTTTTGAGACAGAAACAGATCGAAATGACTGAAGCATTCCAATCAGTACATCCCGATCATCAGGTTGAATTGACAGATTAGCGATTTTTTCAATTAATAATTGGATATCACTGGCATTAATTCTAAGAACTGTTTCTCCACCCCCAATTTTTTGTCCCAGGAGCTTTTCTGTTTTTTCAACAATGATATCTGTTGCTTCATTAAGTTCATTCAAGGCTTTGTTGGTTTCATCAATGGTTTCTGGTGCAATTGTATCCGCCTGTCTGAGATCATCAAGACTATTTTCAAGGTCAGCAGCCAGTTTGCTGATACCATTCAAACCAAAGGAAGCCGCAGTTCCTTTGATTGTATGAACACCACGAAACATATTGTTTACAAGCGGCTTAGGATCATCTGCAGAAGCCAATTGATTGGCATCATCCAAAACCTGGGCCAGCATTTTGGTGGATTCGGCAAGAAAATCGCAAAATAATTCAGGATCTTCAGCAATCGCTTTGAGTTGCATATTTTCTTGTTCTGAACGCGCAATTTCTTCCTGCATGGCTTTAGCACGTGTGATATCTTCCAATACAACCAGAACGTCTGGCTTTTCTGTATCTTTCTTATGAATTAAATGATAATGAACTTTTGCCCAGGTAACCGATCCATCTTCATTTTTAATTTCAACTTCTTCAAGTGGATTGAGACCTGCCATATCTTCTTCAGGAAGTAATTCCTGGGTCAACAAGTCTAAAAATTTTGCCATATCTTTTCTGTCATCATCTTTACGTTTGGTTAATCCAATGACATCCAAATAGCTTCGGCCTCTCAATTCACTCATATTCAATAATTTTTCACAGGTTTTTGAATATTCTGGATTAATTCTATAGTCATCATTGGATAAGGTCATAATGGACAACAAGCCAACCGGAACAGTGTCCATGATCATGCGGAGTTCTGCACTTCTTTGAGAAACCAGTTTATCGAGATTTTCCATGGTTTCATTAATTGTCTTCAGCATTACATTGAATGCTGTTGCCAGTTTGCCTAATTGTTCATCCTCATGAACCGGCATTTCAGCAGCAAAATTGCCCTCAGAAACAGCAGAAATCGTTCCAACAATTTCATCAATTAATGTGCTTCTAAAAACATCTTTTTCAGACAATTCTTCATATTTTTTCTCAAGATCTTCGTATTTCTTACTTAACTCATCAATGGTTTCGTCCTGAACTTCCTGAATGGTTTCACAGGTTGTTTGTTTTTCTTCATCAGTGGATGATTGTGAAATTTCTTCAGCCTCTTTGAGTAGTTCTTCCAGGCTCTTGTTCCCATCAAAATGATTCCCCAAATCAACCCCTGTCTTTGCCTTAATCAACATGCGTCGCGTTTGATTGACAAAACAGGCATCATCATGGCTTTCATCACATTTGCCACATAATTTATCAACAGCGTTCAAGGCTTTGTCCAATTTTTTTGGGTCGTATTGTCCATCATCCTCGGGTAATGTTGTAATGAGATGATCAGAGTTCACCTGACGCTGGTTTTTTACAAAATCCAGAAGGATATTTGCAGCCGCATCAATGAGAGGCTTTTTATCCTTTTTACCACTAAGCTTTTTAACAAGTTGGTGTGCTTTAAATGCATCTTTATGACTTCCTACCGCCATAGCTCCTCCTAAACAGTTTTTATATTGTTATGATAATTTCAGATCTTTATTCATTTGTTGAACTGCTAATGCACGGGCTAAATTACGCGTTAATTGTTTTGAAACATCATAGCCAACATCCAGATCACTAAAAACAGATTTTACCTGATCAAAGGCCTGAATGTTACGCTTATTCGCTTCATCCATCCCCAGTCGAATTAAAGTTTTGTGTAATCGTTCGCCATCATTTGCATTATCTTCGTACCATTGCAGAATCCTTTCAATTGTATCAACGACATTGTCTGGGGCGATATTTGATGCCACCTTCAACCCTTTATAATGAATAGAGCTGGCAGCGCCGCCAACAAATACATTGTATTTTCCAGATATCGCAATCAGGCCGATATCCACACAATAGGATTCCATGCAATTTCGCATACAGTCTGAAACAGCAATCTTCACATCAAATTTCATAGGACGTCCATAAAGTGCTTTATCAATTTCAATGGCTTTTGCAAGACCATCAACTCCTTGAGAAAATTGACATAAAGCACCACAACATCCTCGAATATTTCGAATGCCCGAATGGAGTACCCCAATACGCAAATCAACAGTTGCAAGATCTTCAGCAACAGTTGCAACCTGTTCTGGTTTAAGCAAGAGAACAATACGTTGCGCATGCGTCAGTTTAGCAAGGCCTGATCCATTTTTGGTCACTTCTGCAATCTTTTCGAGTTGTTCACCTGTCAGAAGCCCCGCTGGAAGATTAACCAATGTGGCAAAGGTGCCATTGGTTTGTTTTAATCCCAACGCCCAAGAAGGGCCGCCATCAGATTCAGAATCATCAGATTCACCTTTTAAAGCTTGAGTCAGGGGAACGACATATCGATCATCCAATTCCAAAACTTCTAATTTCAATATGTAGATATCATCACTTTCATCACATGACACCACTTTTGCGTGTACCTCACCAATATCTCCCAAAGGCAAATCCACACCAAAATAAACAGATTCTTCCAGTTCCATCTCATCATCGCTGGAAACCACTGTTGTAAATGATGATTCCACTGGAACAAAATTCTCTGCCAATCCGGCAGGTTCGTCATCCAACATGACATCCTCAATAATGACTGTTTCAGACATTATGACCTCCTTATAGAATTAAAATATTTATAGACTTTAAGATAAAGATTTTGGACTGCGTTGGCGCTTCGTCGATGTACTATAGTACTATCTCCTTGCGCCGCCTTGCCAAAATCTTTATCTTAAAGTCTATAGAAAATCTTTATAACAAGTTACGAGAAAAAGCAAGAATGTATTAATCCCTCAATTTTTTATTAAAGTTTCTATGATTTGTTCGGCCAATTTATGTGAAATCCCATTGATTGATTTTAAATCATCTACTGATGCCTGCTTGATATTTTGAATTGTAGAAAAATGATTGATTAGCATGACTTTTAGTTTGGGGCCAATCCCCTGGATACCATCTAAAATAGAGACTATTTGCTTTTTTTGATGTTTTTTTCGATGAAACTGTATGGCAAACCGATGGGCTTCATCACGAATCTGCTGAAGCAATAAAAGGGCATCATCAGAAATATTTATTGGATTGCTGCGTTTGGGGATAAAAATTTTATCTTTTTTTTCATGTGCCATCTTTTTGGCAATACCAATGATGCATAATGGGGAAGGATCCAGTATCTCAGAAATGACATGCACAGCAATGGACAATTGTCCCTTCCCACCATCTACCATCAAGATATCAGGCAATGGATCGTCCTGATTGTTCAATCTTCGAGTTAAAATTTCTTTCATTGATGCATAGTCATCAGGCCCATGAACAGTTTTGATATTATAGCGCCGATACAGTGATTTTTCTGGTTCGCCATCAATAAAAACAACGCGACTTGCAACAGGTGAACTTCCAGCAATATTTGAATTATCAAAACATTCAATTCGACCTGGAATCTGTTTTAGTTTCAGGGCTTTTTGAATACCTGTCAGGGAACGAAGTCGTTTGTTTCGACTGGCTTCACGTTCAGTCAATTCGTTTTGAGCGTTTTCATCAGCCAATGTTGCCATGCGGCGTTTTTCGCCCCGAACAGGAAAAATGACATCTACCTTTTTGTTTTTCAACTGTGACAGATATCTTTCCAGACTATCTTTATGTGTCAGATTCAGTGAAGTGATTACAATGTTTGGAATAAGGGGCAATTTTTCATAATACTCACGAATGAAAGATTCCATCATTTCGCTTTTTGTTGCGAGTCCTTTTGTAAAATAATAATGTCGCGTATCAGCAAGACGTCCCCGACGAACAGCCATCATGGTAAACACTGCGCCTTGATCATTTTCAGCACATCCAACAATATCCCAATCAACAGGCGATGTTGACACCGCAACCTGCTTTTCCAAAATTTTTTCAATTGCCTGCATACGATCACGAACAACAGCCGCATTTTCATAGTCCTGTTTTTCAGAATAATCCAACATTTTTTGCTTGAGTTGTTTGGCCAGTGCCGGCGTTCGTCCCTTCAAAAACAAAACGATTTCCTGAACAATTTGTTGATAGGCAGCTCTTTCCACTGGATAACAACACGGTCCCAGGCAGGTTTTAATCTGGTAATTCAAACAGGGTCGCGTTCGTTTTTTCACTTCTTTATGGCGACATTTTCGAAGTTTGAACAACTTATTAATGGTTTGAATGGTCTGACGCACAGACTGCCCGGATGCAAAGGGTCCGAAATACATGGCGCCATCAGTTTTACTCTTACGCACAACAGATAAATAGGGATAGAGACTTGTTGTATCCAAGCGAATTAATGGATAGCGCTTGTCATCTTTTAATTGAATATTGTAGCGGGGACGATGTTTTTTGATGAGTGTAGACTCCAGCAGCAGGGCTTCATCTTCGTGGGCAGTGACAATTATTTCAAATGTATTAATTTTTTGAATGAGCAATTCAGTTTTTGGGTCAATATGATCTTTTTTTTGAAAATATGATGCCAATCGTTTACGCAGGTTTTTGGCTTTACCCACGTAAATAATGTCATTTTTGGCGTTTTTCATCAAGTAAACGCCTGGTTTATTGGATACTAAATCCAATTGGAGATCTTTTATGTTATGGGTAGGCATGTTGTTTATTTTTCCTCAGGGCTGTATTTTCAAAAAGTTTATCCACTTTGCAAAGTTCGTCCGCCTGGAGTTGAATTGCCAATTGAATGGTTTCAATAATACCATTTTGTGCTTCGATGATTTTGCCTTCTTCAAATACCTGTTTTCCGGTTTCAGTATCAATGAATCGATGTATAACATGAATACTCCTTTCTTTTTGCTTGTCTTATTATGTGGATTGTCTGATTTTTTGTCAATCGTTAATTGGTATTTTGGGGCTATTTTGGGGTCGGAGGTATAGATATTTCTAAATAAATGCCTTAATAAATGGGGTCAGAGTAAAATTAAACGTGCATAAATTATATTATTATTTTACTCTGACCCCAATTATTACTTCAGTGTAATCATAGACGTCCCCATTTTTCCTTGTTGCAATTATACTCACAAACTTATATGTTACAAAACATATCAATAAAAATATGCG
>Ga0272440_1001913_pt1 | contig 16585 bp, 11 predicted proteins | sample SSMMMBAug17_FD_192440 | JGI IMG/M metagenome (GOLD analysis project Ga0272440, IMG submission 192440) | Marine sediment archaeal communities from Little Sippewissett salt marsh, Falmouth, MA, United States - SSM-MMB-Aug17 | ecosystem: Environmental > Aquatic > Marine > Wetlands > Sediment ... | reverse complement strand
ATTTATGATCTTGATACTCTATTAAAAATAGCCACTTTGCATTCAGACGTGGTTAAAGATAAATTCGAAGACAATAATTTAGCAAAAGCGTATCGTGATATAGCCAAATCTGCACTCTTACCTCAATTATCTACATATGTATCATACTCCAAATTTTGGAAAGAAACAATGGAACAGCCTAAATGGGCAGGATCATGGGGCGTTAAAATTTCTCAAAGTTTTACCTTAAATGGAAAAGAAATTATCTATTATCGTATCAGTGAGTATAATCGAAAAAAAACCTATCATGAATTATGGCGATTGACTGAAACCTATCTTTTTTATATTGTTCAATATTATTACGCTGTTTTAAAAGCACAAAAAGCAATTGAAATTACAAATGCAAATGTTAAACGGCTTCTTCGGCATAAAGAAGCTGTAAAAGATCGATTGAAAGTTAACGAAATCTCAAAAACAGCTTTATATCGAACTGAAGCTGAATTATCGGATGCCCGGACAGAAAAAACGAAAGCAATAAACGACCATAGAATAGCCAGAGCATCTCTTGCACGATTTGTATGTATTCCCAATACATACACAGTAAAAGAACCTGAAGATATTACGATTCCTTCAAAATCACTTGATCAATGGGTTACTCAAGGCCTGAATAATCGATCAGAGATCATGGCTCTGTCCATTACAGAACAAATGGCCAGGGATCAAATTTCTGTTGCAAAAGGAAACTACTGGCCATCAATTTCTTTTGAAGGTCATTACTATGACAGCGAAGACAGCTTTAAAGAAGATCCAGATTACAACATTTCTGGTACAGTAATGCTCAATTATTCTTTTTTTGATGGGGGCCGAAGAAAAGCGGAAGTCACTCAAGCAACCATTGAAAAAAAACGCCTTCGGTATATTATTCAAAATCAAACCCGAGAAATTGCGCTGGAAATTGAAACAGCTTTTTTAGAATTAAATACACATTTAAGTGTTTTTCAATCATTGAAAGATCAACTTAAATATTCCGAAGAAAATTTTGATGCTGTTTCCAGTCAATTCAAATTTGGCATGGCTAACAGCGTGGATGTCATGGATGCCAACACCCTACTGTTAACATCCGAGCGTAAACTGGCAGACGCAAAGTACAATATCCAACTGGCACGAATCAAAATGGATTATGCCTCTGGAATTTTTCTTAGAGATTTAGCCAGAAGAACCCATATCAAATATGAAGATTTGGGAGCCAAATAATCCCAATGGATAAATCATTTTTTTTTAAAAACAAACAAAAACTAAAATCTAAACAATCTCGGTTAAAGCTATCCGGGTCAATCAGAATACTTTTTTACATTATAGTCTTATTATTTCTCATTGGATACATGTGTTTTTATGGTATTTACAAACCGACTGAATCGGTTCATATTGCATTGGTTTCACCTTTTTCTGGGCCGGATCATTTTGTCGGTCAATCTATGCTGAATGCTATTAAGTTATGTATCAACCAGTATCAGCATAATCAGGAAAAACCAATAAAAATTGTTCTTGATATCTATGACGACCAAAACAATCCAACTCATGCACAATCCATGGCCCAAAAAATTGTCAACTCAAAAGCATTGGCTGTTATAGGGCATCATTTAAGTCGTTGCTCTTTGGCAGCGAGCCCAATCTATAGTGCATATCAAATACCTGCATTAACGCCTTTTTCCACGCATACTAAGCTAACTTCAAAAAATCCCTGGTTTTTTAGAACGATTTTTACAGATAAGACGCAAAGCGTTTACCTCTCACAATATATTCAATTAATTTACCAATATAAGCAGGCTATTCTAATCCATGATGAAACCGACTATGGTAAAGATATTGCAATGTATTTCACTGAATTTTTTCAAAAAAATGGCGGAAAACTTCTTATTCATGAAACGGTTCGAGATGAAATAACTCTCAATCAAAAAATCCAATTAAAAGATAAAATCCTGTTAATGGATCCAAAAATTCCTATTGTACTCAGTTCACACCTTAATATTGGTTTGGAAATAATACAATTTTTACGAGAAAACAAATCTGTCCACCCCATTTTTTTGCCTGATATGTTTTACGCAAAGCGTTTTATTAACTCGCTCTCCCATATTGAAGCAACAAATCAATCTTTTAATTGCAAAAATATTTTTGTTATTTCGCCATTGTTTTTTCAAACAGCAAACAAAGCTGCACATGATTTCTGTACTGCTTATAAAAAGGAATATCAGACTCAGCCAGATTGGGCAGCGGCTTATTCATATGATACTGTTTTAACTCTACTTGAAACCATATACAAGTTAAATCACGAAAAAAATAACCAAAAGATTCAAACGATAAGAAGGGCAATCAAGAATGAGTTGAGTAGCATGAACCATCCAGGTAAAGGCATTCCGGGGGTTACCGGATGGATTTTTTTTGATGAGCAAGGTGATACCAATAAACAGTTGACAATGGGAAAATATACTCATTCAGCCATTATTCCTGCAATGAGACAACCAATGCCTTCGCATTGGACAGATGAAACGTATCAACTCAATTTCCAATCCAAAAAAGAATCACAGCTCATCTTTAACCATCAGGAAATGATTGTAGCCAATATGATATATACGCATGTGTCTATTCATAAAGTCAGAAATATAAATATCAATCAATCAATGGCTACGCTTGATTTCGAAATTTGCTTTCATTACATGAATGACCTCATCCATCCTGAGCAACTGTTGTTTCTTAATGCAACACAACCAGAACTTCCATTACTGCTAATAGATAAAAAAATAACAGGCAATGAAATTATGGCAACATATGAAGGTCATGGTGATTTTTACATTGATCGTTTTCCAGGTACTTATTTGTTTGATCTTCATCAGGTTGGAATTCAATTTCAGCATAAATCGCTACCCAGATCCCAACTTATCTACATTCATGATCACTTCAACACTCAAAGAAATAATAATGATTTAGACTTTACCCATATCATCAATCCCCCTGGAGACTGGAAAGTAAATAATATCCAATCCTTTCAGGATATTGAAATGAAAACGACAAGGGGTAATCCCAAATATATCTATTCATTTGGTGGAAAAATGGGATTTTCAAGATATAATCATGGCATTGTGTTTCAAAAAAATCAATTTTCATTTCGCGGCATATTTACTGGACAGATTGCATGGCGAATTTTTTGGATATCAACAATTTGCTTATTGTTTTCAATATGTGTTTCAAAATGGCCTAGATTTTTATGGGGTTTAATGACATTCAGTGCATTTTGTATGATGATTTCCGGAGAATCTCTGTTAATGTATGGTATTGCACAATATATAACAGAATATCAACTTCAATGGGTCGACATTGTATTTGACATTTTATGGTGGATCGTCCCTGCATTTATGATTAATTTATTTATTCAACGATTTATATTTCTGCCCGTAGCCCAAAAAGGTGGTCTTCATGTTGCCAATGTTGTACCACGTTTTTTAGGCTTTATCATTTATCTTATTGCAGGCCTGGGTATTATCGCATTTGTCTTTGATCAGGAAATATCAAAATTATTAGCAACAGGTGGCATCTTTGCTATGATGATTGGTTTGGCTGTCAAAATGAATGTTGCTGATATTATATCAGGAATAGCTATTAACATTGAATCTCCCTTTAGCTTAGGAGACTGGATAAAAATCGATAGCTTTGAAGGTGTTGTTACTGATATTACATGGCGTTCAACGCGCGTTAAAACAGGAGAAAATGCGATTCTTTGTATTCCGAACAGTAAGGCGACAGAATCCTCTATTCAAAATTTTAATACACACGGAGAATTAAATTGGATAAAAATAAATGTTCCAGTAAGCCATCAGGCACCTCCTGAAACAGTTGATCAGATATTGATGGCTGCTGTTTTGGCTACCAGACACCTTGTCACTGATCCTCTTCCAAAAATATTCTTTAAAGGGACAACCGAATTAAATGCCTGGTTTGAAGTTTTTTTCTGTATCAAAGATTACGCAAATCGAAAAATCAGAATTGACAATGTATGGACTTCCATCTGGAAACATTTAAGGTATGCTGAAATACAATTATCCATTATGGGACAAACTCTAACCTTTCCTCAACTTAAATTATTTGATATATTAGACAGTCTTGATATTCTTGACGGTGTTACCCGTGAAGACAAATTAGAATTGCTTCCTCATTTCAAGCAATTATCATATAGAGCCGGTGATATTATAGTTGACCACCAAAAGGTATCTTTAAATGACTTTTATATCATTCGAAAAGGTGCGGTACGAGTCTATTTTCCTGGAGAGGATCAAGAATTGATAGAAGTCGATCGAATGGGGGCTGGCGACTATTTTGGAGAAACAGGACTGCTTGGCGAGGCATATGCCACCCAAATAAAAGCCGTAACACATGTTGTTATAAATGCCATCGCAGGCGATATTTTATTTGCCTGTGTTGATGATCGAGAACTATTTTTAGATCAATTGAGACATCTACGATTGAGACGAACAATCAATCGAAAAAAACAAAAAAGTCAATATGAAGATGAACTGGCTGAAAAAGAAAGACATCATGATTCTCTTTTTTTCCGCCTGTTTGAATGGACAAAACAACTTATCAACTTGAAATGGAATCAAAGAGAAATTTTAAGTTGATCGATAATCTCAGGAGGAACAAATGAATAAATATGTTTGCATTACATGGCTTCTTTTTTTGGTTATAACATCCTGGTCATATGCCAGTGACCAACCATCAACGTTTGTTATCAGCCCATATGCAGGTGGCTATTTATTTGAAGGCCAGCAAGTATTTGGAGGTGATCCTGTATATGGATTAAATATGGGATATGAACTTTCAAATTTTTGGGCAACACGTCTTGGAGGTGCATATGGCCAGTTTAAGCATGCCTATCTTGACACGCATCATTTTACTGAAAATATTGAGGACATTGATGCTGTCATCGGTTATGCAGATATCATTTTCAAATATCCTTTATCAAAATGGCTTGAACCCTATTTGTTTTTAGGGGCTGGAGATTTATATCTTGACTTAGAGATAAGCGATCAAAATCATTTTCCTTTTATTAAATATGGTGCAGGTTTATCGCTTAAATTTAATAGTCGTTTTGGATTATGGGGTGAATTTGCTCATAATCTGGTGTATGAAGACCAAGAAGTTGTCGGGCAGTCTGGTGATGAATTCCGAAATAATGCTATCTATTCTGGAGGCTTTTCTTTATATTTAGGAAAATTGTATTCTCAAAAGTCAAAAATATCAGATCAAAAGACATATCAAACACCGCAAGCCCCTCGTGAAGATATACTATACGATATTAATGGTAACCCTTGGGACAGTGATGGTGATGGGGTCAATGAACAGCAAGATCATTGTTCAGGAACACCGGCCGGAATAAAAGTTAACGCTAATGGATGCCCTTTTGACCAGGATAAAGATGGCGTTTTTGATTATTTGGATCATTGTCCTGAAACTGTTCGATATGTAACTGTTGATAAACATGGTTGTCCTAAAGACTCTGATAGTGATGGCGTTTATGACATGACTGACCATTGTCCTGATACGCCCAGTCAGGCAATCGTTGGTATCAATGGATGCCCAATTGATGAAGATGGTGATGGCGTTTACGATGGCATTGATCATTGCCCCAAAACAGCCAAAGGATTAAGAGTTGATCAAAAAGGATGCCCAAAGCTTGAAAAAACGATCACTTTTTCTTTAAACATTATTTTCAAACCCAATGCATTTGATGTTGATTCAAAATATTTTGGAGAATTTAAACACCTTGCTAAACTGATGAAACAATACCCCAAAACACGGGTTACAATAGAAGCGCATACTGATAGCAGTGGAGATCGGATGGTCAATCTAAAATTATCCCAGCGAAGGGCAGATAGTGTTCGACACTATTTGATCGATCATTTCAAAATTGATCCATTTCGAATTGAAGCTGTTGGGTTTGGCGAAGAAAAACCATTATACGATAATCGTACGAAAGAAGGCAGAGCCAAAAATCGACGTGCAGTAGCCATATTATCAAATAAATAATAAGATATGTTCGTGTCGGTCAGGTCGGACTGACTGAAAAGGATAAGTTTCATCCTTTCTGATGGACAATCACTGACTGCCACGGACACACACATCTCGCTCCTGGAAAAACCAGAGTTGCACGATCATATTGGCTTGACTAACCGGTCAAGTTTATAATCATATCATAGACTTGTTTAAGTTCAAAAGGCTTGCAAATAACATCATCTGCACCAATTTTTTTGGCTATTGTCAGATAATCATTGGGTGCTCTATAAAAAGCTCCTCCTGACATGGCTATAATTTTCACCTGTGGATATTTTTCTCTTATTTCACGAATAGTTTCCAAACCTTCTTTTTCAGGCATAAAAATGTCAGTCAAAATAATGTCAGCAGGATCTTTAGATTGGACATATAATGCTTCCCGTCCATCTGAAGCCAGGCTGACAGAATATTTTTTATTTTCAAAAAAAATTTTTAACATTTTTTGGATGGATTTATCATCATCCACAATTAGTATATGTGCCATAATCTATTAATCCTTATAAATTCAGGTTCATTAAAAATTTGTGGTTATTATAACAATCGTGCTGCCTGCATATAACTTTGCATTTCAGGCATTTGTTCGGACATTTTACGCATCACTTCAACCACTTTCTGAACAATGACATAGGCATCCAATGAATAGGATGATTGTTTAATTTCTCTTTCTTTTACAACCTTTTTAGCGATTTCTTCAGCCTTTTTCAGACTGCTTTTTCGATCCCAAATTGCAAAGCCCAAAAGTGCTGCAAACATAGCAACAAAGGCCGTAAGAATTGCATAAAAAGATGTTCCTATATTCGCTATATTTTGCTGCACTAATTCAAATCGTTTATCAATATTTTTATTCATTTCTTCAAGGCGCTTATCAAAATTTGAATTCATATCTTCAAAGCGTTTATTCATATCTTCAAAGCGTTTATCTATAGCTGTAAATCTATGATCAACAGCTTCAAACCGTGAATTCATTTCTGAAATGATGGCTTCATTGCGCATTTTCATTTCTTTATAAAGAGCCTCATCACGAATTTTCATTTCATTAATCACAGCATCATGCATTGTCCTGATTTCTTTAACTAAAGACTTCTGCATTTTCTCAATTCTTACCAATCTTTCGGTGATATCAGGTCTTTCGGCTTTATTATCTCTCGGTTCAGGATTTTCAACAGCCCATGCAATATGTTGAATAAATACAATATTTAATATTAAGATAGTAAGCATAATCCTTTTAGTCGTACTCATCAGAACCTCCTTACAAAATTAATTAGATTATATAATTTTTTTTATATCATGAATGACCTGATTGTAAATAACATTTTCAGAATTATTTAAGCGCGTCCATTAAAAATTTGGGCATTGATCATCGTTTCGAACATAAAGCAAAAGCAATCAATGGGATCGCTAAAACTGCAAAAACAGAAAAAGGCAAAACCACATTGTTTAGTCTGTGGTAAACCATATATCTTATTAAGGTTAACAACTAAAGAACAGAAGTGGGCATTGAAGAAGGTAGATTGGATATGACTGAAATGCTTTTAATGAATGTCAAGTTTCGTTTTTGCAACTATTTCACCTGCATTTGAGCAGAAAATATGCGGCATAAAAAAATTCAGAAAAGATCAGAGAGTTTTTTATTCAATCATTCTCTTTCCATAATGAGGCAGACTTTGAAAAATTAATATGATGAACCAACATAGAATGAATTGACAGGATATGACCTTGAGTAATGATCATGTATCCGCACACAATTCAATCTATGTGATGAATTATAGCTCCACAAAATTATACCACCATATTTTTAAGATTCTGGATGAGCCAAACGATCTTCAGCATTTGCAATATTAAAATCATCTTTTCTTGTAAAAGGCACAATAATAGAATGAAAATTTTTACGCTGCAATTTGACTTTCATTTTTTTTGCTTTTTGAATGGTTTCAAATGCTCCTATACGAACCCTGTGCCATAGTCCTTTATCTGGAATATTGATGGTTGCGGTATAGGCAGGAAAACCCATTTTTTTAAGCTGTTTAACCATTTCAATGGCAGCTGAAGCACTTCTTAAGGATGCTGTTTGCAAAGTCACATGATCCGATAAATCAACAACAGGCTGGTTTGATGTGCAAAATTGTGCCAATGTTTTTTTCTTTGTTGATCGTTTGGTCAATAACTGATGATCAGATACTGTTTTCTTGGGTTTTGTGTAAATTCTTTTTGATGAGCCTTTATCTTTTTTTGCATGAGCAATCATGTCAATATCTGATTGTTTCAATGCTTTGAAAAATTGAATTTCAGGTTTTTTTTCAGGACTGTTAACCGATTCAACATAGGCTTTTTGGTGCTCAATATCTGACTCAATCCAATCAGCCAGTTGTTTCATAATAGGCTGATTTTCAAAGCGTATTGGACATGTATCTCGTCCAACACAGATACCTAAGGCAAACATCCAAAAACTGGCAATTGTCAAACACAAGGCAAAAAAGCGATAAGTGATTGTCTTTTTTTTTGTCTCCATGCCATGACGCTCCTGGCTCCAGGTACTGATTGATTCCATTTCGATTTTTCTTTCTTAGGAATACTCGGAAAATAAATTCCCAAATCCGACAAGTCGGACAGATGTAAACAGGTAAGTTATTTTCAGAGAATTCCTTTGTAATACACCTGCTAAAAAAAATTTTAAGTAGCTACATACTTTCAGGTGCATGGACTCCCAAGAGGGAAAGCCCATTTTTAATAATCATTTGAACGGCTTTAACCAAATAAAGTCTGCCGCATGTCAAGGTAATGTCTTCTGTAAGAACCCGGTTTTTATTATAGTAATTATGAAACAACGATGCCAGATTCGTTAAATAAAAGGCAATCCGATGTGGTTCCAGTCGTTCGCCGCTTAAACGAACAACTTCAGGAAATTCAGCCATTGATTTTATCAAACGCAAATCATCAACTGTATTTAGTACAGACAATGTTTCAGAATTGATATTCTCAGTTTCTAGTTGCGATTTTTTTACAATACTTGAAATTCGTGCATGAACGTACTGTACATAAAATACAGGGTTATCATTGGTTTGTTTTTTTGCAACTTCCAGGTCAAAATCAAGGGGGCTGTCGTGGTGGCGCATAAGAAATATAAATCGGCAGGCATCAGAACCTACCTCATCAATAACATCTTTTAATGTAACAAATTCACCAGCTCTTGTTGACATTGCGACCGGTTGACCATCGCGTAAAAGATTAACCAGTTGTACAAGAACCACGTTAAACTGATTTCTATTTTTTCCAAAAGATTCAATGGCTGCCGACATTCGTTCAATATAACCATGGTGATCTGCACCCCAAACATCAATTAATTTTGTAAAACCCCGATCGAATTTTTCTTTATGATAAGCAATATCAGATGCAAAATAAGTGTTTTGACCATCTTTCTTGCAAATGACGCGGTCTTTTTCATCTCCCCATTGTTTTGTTCGGAACCAGGTAGCGCCATCTTTGTCATAAGCAAGATCTTTTTTGTACGCCCAATCGAAAGTGCTTTGTACTTTATTATTGTCGTAAAGACTTTGTTCACTAAACCAGTTGTCGAATTCAACACGAAACTTTTTTAAATCGTCTCGAATTCCTTCAAGAATTTTTTTTGCGGCAGATTGTGCACAAGTTGATACAGCATCTTCACTTCCCATGTCAAGAAGATACGAATTTTTTTTGCTTTTTTCGTTAGTAGCAAGTTCTCTGATATATTCTCCCTGATAGCAATCATCTGGATAAGATTCTGTTTTACCGAATAATTCGCAATATCTTAAATACACTGATCGTCCCAACGTTTTTATTTGACGACCTGAATCGTTAATATAATATTCTTTTTCAACATCATAACCGCAAAAGGAGAGAATTTTCGCAATGGAATCACCGACAGCGGCGCCTCTGCCATGACCAACATGCAAAGGTCCGGTTGGATTTGCAGAAACAAATTCTACCATCACACGTTCTTGACGACCGATACTGGAACTGCCAAACCGGTCTTTTTGTTCATGAACCTTTTTCAAAATAGAAAACCATGCCTCAGCTTTGAGATAAAAATTAATAAACCCCGGCCCTGCGATTTCAATGTTTTCAATAATATTTTCAACACTTTTCATGTGATCAATCAAAATTTTAGCGATTTTAACCGGCGCCATTTTTTGAATGGATGCTGAAACCATAGCAATATTGGTAGAAAAATCACCATGAGATTCCTGCCTTGGCACTTCAATAACAGGCCTTTGTTTACGATTGGAAGGTAATGCACCTTTTTTGTATGCTTCATCAAATGCAGAAAGAATAATTTTTTCCAACTGTTTTTTCATTGTTACTCCATATTATAATTTGATAGATCTCCCTGGATCATTATATCATCATCAAATTGTTTAACTGTAATATTATTAACTGACAAAGAATCTTTCATCAGTAGTTTTGATGGCCCCTGACAAACCGGAACACCATCACCACCAAGAATTTTGGGGGCAATAAAACAACAAACACGATCCACAATACCTGAATTTACAGCCGATGAATGTATTTGACTCCCCCCTTCAATAAGAAGACTGGAAATATTAATATGTCCAATAGCTGTCATCAAAGCATCAAGATCAATGCGTTGATTTTTGGTTGAAACCTCTAACAGGCGAATTCCCATTTCTTTGAACACAGCTTTACGCTTTTCTGAAGCCTGCTCAGAACAAACCAGAATTGTTTCTTTTGGTGAGTTCAGGTGAAACACTTTGGCCTTAGTTTCACTATTAAGATGCGTATCCACAATCAGACGAATAGGATCAATGCCTTCAATATCAGGCAAACGTGTTGTCAGTGAAGGATTGTCTTTTTGAACAGTTCCCAATCCCACCAGAATAGCGTCGTTTGCATGACGAAGCTGATGAACATAATGCCTAGACTTTTCGTTGGAAATCCATCGGGCATCACCTGTTTGCGTGGCTATTCGACCATCCATTGTTGCGGCATATTTCATGGTAACCAATGGTCGCCCTGTTTGAATGTATTTGATAAATGCTGCGTTAAGATTTCGTGCATCCTTTTCGCAAACACCTTCAATGACTGTAAGACCTTTATTTCTAAGAAAAACTGCGCCCCCACCTTTCACATGAACGTTGGGATCTGACATGGCCATCACCACAGTATGAATGCCTGCCTCAAGAATACGATGAGTACAGGGTGGTGTTTTTCCTGTATGATTACATGGTTCTAAGGTGACATAAATACTGCCCCCTCTGGCATGTTCACCTGCATCATTAAGGGCATTAACTTCAGCATGAGGCCCACCATATGCCATATGATAACCTTTGCCCACGATAATGCCATTTTTAACAACAATTGCACCAACCATAGGATTGGGTGATGTTCGTCCGGCTCCTTTTTCAGCCAAATCCAGAGCCTGTTTCATTAATCGTTCATGATTGATCATTATTTTTGGCCATTCTTATGAGTATTGTTCATGTTGGTATGAAGATATTGTTCAAGTTCTGTAACAAATTCTGCAACATCTTTAAATTCACGATAAACTGATGCAAAACGAACATATGCAACGCCATCCAATTTTTTCAGTTTTTCCATAATTTCTTTGCCAATAACTGACGATGAAATTTCTTTATCTTCTCGTTCTCTTAACTCTCTTTCAACTGTGTCAATGAGCTGGTCTGTTTCATGAATACTGATATTACGTTTTTCACAGGCTTTTAACACGCCCAAACGAATTTTTTCACGATTAAATGGTTCGCGTCGACCATCTTTTTTAATAATCAACAATGGAATTTCTTCCACAACTTCATAAGTGGTAAATTTTTTTCCGCACTCAAGGCATACACGACGTCGACGAATGGAGCGGCTATCTTTAGAAATTCTTGAATCATTGACTTTATTATCCACATGACCACAAAATGGACATTTCATAAGAGATCTCCTGTTTGTTTTTTGTATTGAATAATGTTTATATCTGTGTTGGTGAATAATTCTTTGGATAGCTCATCTTGATACCCATGTTGGTAATAAATGGTTTTAATACCAGCATTAATCAGCATTTTTGCACAAATTGAGCAAGGATGATGCGTACAATATAATGTAGATCCTTTAATTGACACACCATGCACGGCTGCCTGTATAATAGCATTTTGCTCAGCATGAAGTCCTCTGCACAATTCATGTTTTTCTCCTGAAGGCACATTGAGTTGATGACGCAGACATCCGGTTTCATCACAATGCGGTATTCCTGCAGGAGCACCATTATATCCGGTTGATAGAATGGCATGATCATGCACAAGCACAGCACCAACTTTTCTTCTTTGACAGGTTGACCGATTGGATACCAGTTGCGCGATATCCATAAAATAGTCTTCCCATGAAGGTCTTTTTTTGCAATTTGATTGATCTGTCATATGGGTTCTCTAAATAGTGGAAAAGAATGACATAAATCTTGAACAGATCTGGATGTTTTTTCAATGACTGATTCATTATCAGGTTGTTTCAAAATTTGTATGATATTTTGTCCAATGATTGCCATTTCGTCTTCTTTCATGCCACGTGAGGTTACAGCCGGTGTGCCAATACGAATACCACTGGTGATAAAAGGACTTTCAGGGTCGTATGGGATGGCATTTTTATTAACTGTAATACCTGCTTTTTCCAACACAATTTGTGCTTTTTTTCCTGTAATATTGATATTTCTCAAATCCAGAAGCATCAGATGGTTATCAGTACCTCCTGAAACCAGATTCAAACCACCATCAATCAATGTTTGAGCTAAAAACGCTGCATTTTTTACAGTTTGTTTTTGGTAATTTATAAAGGAATCGGTTGTTGCTTCTTTTAAAGCAACTGCTTTGGCAGCAATAACATGCATGAGCGGCCCACCCTGAATGCCTGGAAAAATAACGCTATTAATAGATTTTGCATAATCCTGCTTTGATAGAATCATTCCACCTCTTGGGCCTCGAAGGGTTTTATGTGTTGTGGTTGTTACTACATGTGCATGAGGAATGGGAGATGGATGTTCATTGGCAGCAATCAGCCCTGCAATATGCGCCATATCAACCATAAGATATGCTTGAATGGATTGTGCGATTTCAGCGAAAGCTTTAAAATCTATTGTTCTGGGATATGCACTGGCTCCAGCAACAATCATTTTGGGTTGATGTTTTTTGGCCAGATTTTCAAGTTCGTTATAGTCAATCATACCTGTTTGTTTACTCAAACCATAATGTACAAAATTAAATAGTTGACCTGAAAAATTAGCAGCACTTCCATGTGTCAAGTGCCCGCCATGAGATAAATCCATTCCCATAATGACATCGCCGGGTTTCAACAATGCAAAATAAACAGCCATATTGGCTTGAGAGCCTGAATGTGGTTGAACATTGGCATATTCAGCTTGAAATAAATCTTTTGCTCGTTGAATGGCCAATGTTTCGGCCTGATCAACATAGTCGCAGCCACCATAATATCTGACTCCCGGATATCCTTCAGCATATTTATTGGTCATCACACAGGCCTGTGTTGCCATAACAGCTTTACTGGCAATGTTTTCAGAAGCAATCAATTCCAACGTATTTTCTTGCCTGTTCAGTTCATATGAAATGGATTGCGCAATCTCTGGATCTGTTTTTTCAATAATGCTTAAATCCAACGTTTCATTCCTTTCTTTATATGTGTTATTGCGATTCACCTAAAGAATCAAATATAGCCAGTCGTTTTTCATGGCGATCACCTTGATATGGTGTTTTTAAAAAAGTTTCTACAATTGCTTTTGCCAGGACATCACCAATAATTCGACCTCCCATGACCAAAATATTGGCATTATTATGTTCCCTGCACATTTTTGAAGAAAAAAGGTCATTACACAATGCAGCACGAATACCAGCAAAGCGATTGGCGACCATTGACATTCCAATGCCTGTGCCACAAATAAGAATACCGCGTTCATGTTTGCCACAGGCAATTGATGTGGCGACCTTGATCCCATAATCAGGATAGTCTACAGATTTTGTGTCATCAGTGCCGGCATTGGTCACTTGAATCCCTTTTTTTTCTAAAAACTCAATAATCGTATTTTTTAAATCAACGGCTGCATGATCACAGCCAATGATCATTTTTTTGGGAATAGACATTTTTTTCCTTTCATTTGATTCCTTTTTATTCCCTGCTTACCCCTTGAACTAATTTCATTGTTATTCTATTTAAATAAGGTATATGCAAACGCTAAAGCATCATCCAGTTGATCAACATTGGGACCGCCCGCCTGTGCCATATCCGGACGACCGCCACCTCCTCCGCCAACTTTTGAGGCTACCTTTTTAACAATTTTGCCTGCATGATGAGTTTTTACCAGATCAGGGGTAACACCTGCTGTAATAAGGGCTTTGTTATTAACCGCTGCACCTAAGATGATCACACCTGATTTTATTTTTTGCTTAAATCGATCCATGATATCTCTTAAACCTGCAGGAGAATCAATGTCTACTTTTTTAACCAAAACAGAGACCCCATTCATTTCCCTGATATCATCAGTCTGTTTGTCAGCATTGATGTCAGCTATTTGAGCTTTCAATGTGGTAATTTCTCTTTCTGCTGATTTTTGACGTTCAAGAAGTTGCTCTACCTTTGAAAGTATTCTATCAGGCTTTTCTTTAAGCAAGGCTGAGAGTTCTGATACCTGGTTTGCTTTTTGTTGAAAATATTTTAATGCTAATTCACCTGTCAACGCTTCAATTCGTCTGACACCTGCTGCCACACTACTTTCACTGACAATACAAAAAACACCAATATTACCAGTTTGTGAGGTATGGGTTCCACCACAAAGTTCCTTACTAAAAGGATCTATGGAAATCACCCTTACCCGATCACCATATTTTTCTTCAAATAATGCAGTAGCGCCTGTGCGAACAGCTTCCTCCATATCCATTTCTTGAATATGAACCGAAATATTTTGTCTGATCCAATAATTGACCTGTTTTTCAATTTGTTTAAGTTCTTTTGGTGTGACACGAGAAAAATGAGAAAAGTCAAACCGCAATCGATCATGAGATACCATTGAACCCGCTTGTTTGACATGATCACCCAAAATATTTCTGAGTACTGCATGAAGAATATGAGTGGCTGTATGGTTTAAGGCAGTTTTATGTCTGCAATCTGAATCAACTTTCAGGCATACTGATTGATGTTTTTTAATAAAACCTTCAGTCACTTCAGCATGATGAATCAAAAGCCCTGTTGGATCTTTGATGGTATTTAATACCTTTACATTTCCATCAGAACCAATAATTTCACCAATATCCCCCATTTGTCCACCAGACTCACCATAAAAGGGCGTATTTTGTGTGATAATTTCGATAGTATCCCCTTTTTGAGCTGTTTCAAGTTCATCCTTATCTTTAACAATAAGAAGTATGTCAGAAGTGGTTTGAGTGGTATTATATCCTACAAAAGAAGTTTGAACACCTTGACCAGACAAATTTTTATAAGCATCACTGATCGAAGTAAAACTGGTTACAGAACGAGATTGCTTTCGTTGATGATTCATGGCGGCATGAAAACCATCCATGTCTAGTTCTATGGGTTGCTCTCTGACAATATCTTGAACGATGTCTACTGGAAAACCATAAGTATCGTATAACTTGAAAATAATATCGCCTGATAAAATTGATTCATTACGCTCTTTTAAATTGTTCAGAGCATCTTGCAGCATTTTTAAGCCATTGTCCAGGGTTTCTGAAAATCGTTTTTCTTCATTTATAATGATATTTTGAATGAATGATTTATTATCTAAAAGTTCTGGATAAGCAGGTTTCATCACATGAAAAACAGATTCTGCTGTTTGATGTAAAAAAGGTTTTGACAATCCAATTTGTCTTCCATACCGAATGGCGCGTCTCATAATTCTTCTCAGCACATTGCCACGACCTTCATTTGAAGGCAAAATACCATCATTAATTAAAAAAGCGGCTGCACGGCTATGATCAGCAATGACTTTCATGGGGATATCAATATCTTTAGATTCTCCATAGGGTTGTTGACAAAGCTCCTGAATCACATCAAAAATGGGGGCAAACAAATCGGTTTCATAATTGGTGGGTTTGTTTTGGATAACTGATGCAATACGTTCCAGGCCCATGCCAGTATCAATGCTTGGTTTTGGAAGAGGCGTCATTGTGCCAGAATCATCCCGGCTGTATTGCATAAAAACCAGATTCCAGATTTCAAGATAACGATCACAATCACAGCCAGCCTGACAATCAGGGCGATCACATGCATATTGTTCTCCTCTGTCAATGAGTATTTCAGAACAAGGACCACATGGGCCAGTGTCTCCCATTGACCAGAAATTATCTTTTTCTCCCAAACGAATAATATGTTCCTTGGGAACCCCTATGGATTTATGCCAGATATTAAAGGCTTCATCATCATCCAAATAAACAGAAATCCAAAGTTTATCCGATGGTAATCCATATCCATTGATCAGTAAATCCCAGGC
>Ga0272440_1001912_pt1 | contig 16589 bp, 12 predicted proteins | sample SSMMMBAug17_FD_192440 | JGI IMG/M metagenome (GOLD analysis project Ga0272440, IMG submission 192440) | Marine sediment archaeal communities from Little Sippewissett salt marsh, Falmouth, MA, United States - SSM-MMB-Aug17 | ecosystem: Environmental > Aquatic > Marine > Wetlands > Sediment ... | reverse complement strand
ATCAATGGTCATGCTCTCAGCATCTTCACTGACAGAAACATTGGCTATGGGCGAACTTACCTGGGGGGAATCATCTACTGGAGATACATTGACAGTAAAAATATCATCAATGGTTGCGCCATTGGATGTGCCGCGAATGGTAATGCTGCCAATGCCGGTTTCATTTTCGGCAAATGATAAGGTCAAGGTGTTATTGGCGATCACTGCATTGACTAAATCTGGGTTGCTGTTGTTGTGAATGGTTTTGATAATGGCATTGTCGTCGTTATCCACATCAGAAAATACTGATGACAAATCAATGTCCATATTGGCGGCATCTTCATCAACAGTGATATCATCAATGGGTGATACAATGTTCAGTGGATCGTCTACAGCAGTGACTGTAACAGTGAACACATCCAGAACTGTCTGACCATTGGACTCGGCCAAGATTTCAATGGCTGCGGCACCGCTCTGGTTTTCCTCCAATGACAGGGTCAAAGTGTTACCAGTAATACTCACATTTACCAGGGATGGATTGCTGTTGGAGTGCAATGTTTTGACAATACTGGTGTCATCGTTATCACTGTCTGAAAAGACAGTATCCAAAGAAATTTCATGATCGGCAGCGTCTTCATTTAAGGTAATATCTTCAATGGCATTTAATACATAAGGTGGATCATCTACTGATGACACAGTGACTGAAAAAGCAGTATCAACTGTTTTGCCATTGGATGTGCCGCGAATGGTAATGTTGCCAGTACCACTTTCATTGGCGGTAAATGACAGGGTCAGGGTATCATTTGCAATGTTTGCTGAAATCAGCCCGGAATTGGTATTATTGTGAACAGTTTTGACAATGGCAGTGTCATCATTGTCTATGTCTGTAAACACAGATGTCAGATCAATGATCGTTTCAGATGTACCTTCATCAACAAAGACATCTGCAATGGGTGATCCGATTTTAGGGGAATCATCGACAGCCATGACACTGAGATCAAAACTGGTGGAGGCGGTCTTGTCTGTATCTGATACTGTAATGGTTATTGTCGATGTACCATTTTGATTCTCAGATGGTGTAATCGTGACTGTTCTGTTTTCATCAGTACCGCCAAATTGGATATTATCAACAGGAATCAACAGGGTATCTGATGAATTTGCAGATACTTGCAGATCATTTGATGTGGTTTCAATATCAGAAATGGTAAAAGTAATGGCATTGGTGGGCATATCTTCAGTTGTGGTTTGATTGCTGATTGGTGAAATTTGAGGGGAATCATTTATTGCCATGACCTCAAGTAGAAAGCTTTGCGTATCAAATGCCCCAAAATTATCAGTAGCGGTTATATTGACAGTGGTTGAACCATATTGATTCTCTTCGGGATTGATCGTCAACGTATAGGTGTTATCACGACAGGTCGTTGACATATTGTTGGATGGCAATAAGGTGTTATTATCGTTGGAAATGTCAATTATCAGGCCACAGGAGGAGGATTCAGGATCATCCACAGTGAAAAACACTGATATCTGGGTATCTTCATCAATAGTCACATTGGCAATGTGAGAAATAGTCGGCGTTTGATTGTTTACAATACTGACTGTACCATTTTTAGATTGAACACTAGATTCATTCATCCTGGCATTTGAAAACAAAAGTGATGTTGACTGGTTTTCATCAATGGACTCAAAGTACAGTGTTCCAATCTGGCCACTGCTTGTATACAGGGTATCCCTTGCAGCAAAGCATACCAAAAGTTGACCGCTGATATCTGTGTTATACTCCATGAGATAATCATTTTGCAGTTGGGTATCAGATAATTGGAAATCTGTTGCATTGATGATTAATGGATCGAAATCAATTGTAATTTCAGCACCATAAATTTTTATATTTGATAGATTGTTTAAAGTCAGGGGCACAGAGAAGGTGCCGGGTAAGACAGAAACAGTATCTGGCAGCTCAAATACAGGATAGCTTTGAAAAACAAAATCAGTTGAAACCTGATTGCCATTGTTATCATCTGCATGAACAGTGATAATGGTTGAACCTGTTTGTTCGGGTGTAATGATCAATGTCCAGTTTGAACCAGCACCCGAGATTAGAAGATTGTTCAGAGGAACAACATTTGTGTTTGAGGAGGTTGCTGATAAATCAATTACATCGTTTTCAGGATCATCAATATCAATGATAATCTCTGTGGCTTTATATCCAAATTGATCATTAATGGATTCTATAATTGGAGCGCCATTAGCTGCTATTGATGGTCCCACTGAAACAATGGACACAATGATAGCAACAATGAATGCTATTTGGGTTTGATTTATTTTATATGGATGCATAGGCACCTCCTGATTATTTTTTCTTATAAAAAAATGTTTAAATATACATAATAGGGCAAGATTAATGCCAGTGAAAGTGTTAATTTTTTATCTAAGTATTTTTGTATTGTGGCATAATTCTTGCTTTCTCGCTTGTGCAATTGCAAGAACAGCGTAGGGCTAAAGGCGGGTTTAGCCCTACGCTGTTCTTGGGATTGCCGAGATCGTATATTCTATGACATGAGGATGTTCTTTATTAAACATATCGGTTCTCAGGTGCATAATTTTATGTAAAAATGTAAAATACACATATGTAAACATGTAAATTTGATCTTCACTTTCCCATGCATCAACGCTGGATTTATGGACAAAGGGCGAACAAAATGATCGCCCTCAGTACATAATAAATTAGACAATTCCCTGGTCTAGCATTGCATTAACAACTTTGACAAATCCAGCAATATTCGCTCCAGCCATATAGTTACCAGGCACACCATATTCAGATGCAGCATCCATACAAGTCTTATGAATATTTTTCATAATTATTTTCAAGCGGGAATCGACTTCATCTCTGGGCCAGCTCAATCGCATGCTGTTTTGTGACATCTCCAAACCGGAAACCGCCACACCACCAGCATTGGCTGCCTTTCCTGGGCCATACAACACATTGTTATCCAGATAGATGTTGATGGCATCAATATCTGATGGCATATTCGCGCCTTCACTCACCAGAAATACGCCATTATTGACCATGGCCTGGGCATCCTTGCCATTAATTTCGTTTTGTGTGGCAGATGGAAAGGCACAGTCGGCTGGATGATGCCAGACTGGATTATAGTCCATTGATGCGTTGTTTTCTGTAAACACTGCGCTGGGGAATTTATCAATGTACTCTTTGATGCGTCCCCTGCGGACATTTTTAAGTTTCTTAACAAAATCCAGTTTTTCGGTTGTAATTCCCTGTTCATCGTAAATATGACCATTGGAATCGGAGAGGGTCACAACTTTGCCCCCCAGTTCGATAATTTTTTCTGTAGTGAACTGAGCCACATTTCCGGAACCAGACACAAGACAAGTTTTGTTTTCCATGCTGTCACTGCGTGTGGCCAGCATTTCCTGAGCAAAATACACACTGCCATATCCAGTGGCTTCAGGCCGGATCAAACTTCCTCCCCAGCCCAGGCTTTTACCGGTTAAAACACCAGTAAATTCATTACGAAGTCGTTTGTACATGCCAAACAAGAAACCAATTTCACGCGCGCCCACACCAATATCTCCTGCCGGGATATCAGTATTGGGACCAATATGGCGGAATAATTCAGTCATGAAACTCTGGCAAAATCGCATGACTTCGTTATCTGACTTACCTTTTGGGTCAAAGTCCGATCCGCCTTTTCCGCCACCCATTGCCAGGGTTGTCAGTGCATTTTTAAAAACCTGTTCAAATGCGAGAAATTTCAAAATGCCTAAATTAACCGATGGATGAAAGCGCAATCCGCCCTTGTATGGGCCAATGGCGCTATTCATTTCTATGCGAAATCCACGATTAACATGTACCTGTCCTTGATCATCCGCCCAGGGGACTCGAAAAATAATTACCCGCTCAGGTTCTGTGATTCGTTCTAGAATCGCAGCTTGCTGATACTCTGGATTTCGATCCAGGACTGGTTTCACAGACTCAATCACCTCTTGCACGGCCTGATGAAACTCTTTTTCAACCGGATCTTTGGCTTTTGCATATGCCATAAAATTTGAAATGTTTATCATGGGTATTCTCCTTTTGATTTGAGTGTAACCAAAACAGACTGAATTCTGGGGACACGATCCTTATTTCTTGACATAGAACCTTATAATATAAAATTTTAGGCATCCTTCATATTTGCTGAAAAGTAGTTAACACTTTTTCTCGTTCCCAGGCTCTGCCTGGGAATGCATACTTGGCGGCTCTGCCGCCTAAGCATTGGTATAGGCGGCAGAGCCGCCGGGCATGCATTCCCAGGCAGAGCCTGGGAACGAGAAAAGTGTTAACTGGTAAATGAAGGATGCCAAATTTTATATCAAAAAATAAGGTCATGTCCCCGGAATTCAGTCTATTTTGGTTACACTCTTATGATTTTGAATGGGTGGATCGTCCACGCCAATACTTACAATAAATCAATTTATATCACACAGTCATAAGCTGGGCAATGGAAAAACAATAGGATTCCTTTGATATTTTCAAAAAAAGAAATTCAATGCTTGACGCAACAAAATTAATGATATACTCATAATGATATTGTTTTTTCCTGGCATAGATACTGGTTTCTCATTCCCACACTCCAGCGTGGGAATTAAAAGCCAATATCTATGCCAGAAAATAACAAGATTGGATAACAATCATCATCACGAAAAGGAACAATCAATGATTAACAAAATAATAATTTCAGTCCTTATATGTGTGTCAATTTATGGATGTGCCATAACAACCAGGCAAAAACAGGCAGTGGATCATTTGGGAAAAGCATCTGAATGCCTGGGGGGCATCATTTCAAATGAACTCCCAAAACTTCGCAAGGATACCATTGAGATGAATATGGTGAGCCTTGAACTTGAAGGCGCAGTTCAGCCATCAAACCTTGACAGCAGTTTTGACAATGAAATCATTGCAGTACGAATTGATGCTGCAAACGCACTTGTCAGTTATGGTAAACTGTTAGTGTCTATGGTGAGTGATGATCAAACCGATAGAATTAAAACAACCAGTAATGAATTGTTTGACAATATCGCTCGATTCAATAATTCTGCCGCCAAAATAGACTTTAATCAAATGGGTGATAAGTATTCCCAGGTCACTGGCAGACCCTTTTTTATATCCGAGTTTGATCCATCAGTATTTCTGTCAATTAATAATTCTATTCAAGGTCTGGGTGGTGTTTTTCAGAAAATAATGCTTTTTTATTATCATTACAAAAAAGTCAAATGCCTGAAAAAAATTGTCCACACGTATCATCATGAAATCAATAAAATTTGTTATCTTTTGATGAATGATTTTTCAAAAAATGGCAAGGGCTTAATTCGTGATTATAAAAATACCATTGATATTTTAGAAAATTCTGTTTCTGGAATCCGGTTTATCAAAGACTGCTGTAAACGAAAAATAGCTGTCAAAGGATATTTTTTGCTTCAGCAGAATGAAACCCGAATGAACACTGTTGCCACAAATATTGAATCAAATCTACAGGAACTAATCAATGCCAACGATACCCTTGCCAGATATCTTAAAAATAAAAAACTATCTGACATATCAGATATAGAGTCTTTGACTCTGACAATAAAGGATTTAACAGAATCCATAAAAGTAGTAACCCAATAAACAGATGGCCAACGTGGACAAAAAGTCCTTTGTCCATCAAGGAGTAAATAAATCATGATTGATCAATTAGACAAAACTTATGAACAACTAAAAATTTTAAGAAACAAAGCCAATACAAAGGAAGATTTTGATAAAATTCGGTGGCAAATGGATAAAATCAATGCCCAAAGACAAAACATTTTAAATATTGCAATCAATGAAGCGACTCATGAATATAAAGCGGCAACTGCACAACTTCAGCAATCCCAGCCATTAATTGAATCAGCAATAGAAGATATTAATAAAATTGCTGATGCCATACATTCAGTTGCTTCGGTTATTTCTCAGGTTGAAAAGGTTCTGATGAAGGTTTGATCGAAATGCTCTAACAGGGCTTAAGAATTTTTTTTAACTTCCCCCTGGGCATTGCCCTGGGCTGGTATGTTACGTCTTTTCAGGGCTAAGAAAATACCCCCTTTTTTGAAATGCGCCCTATGGGTCTTCTTTTTAGGCAATCCAATGCATATGTTGATACGTAAATATCCTGCGGCCATACTGTTCTCATTGATGATCATGATTTCAACGATTACCAATTATTGTTACAAAACACCTTCCCATAACATTAATCATATCAGTAATTATATCAACCAGGGATATTGGGAGATAACCGGTTCTATAGTGGCGCCGCCAGAGTATATTTCTCACAAAACACGTCTGATTATACGTGTATCGCGTTTAAAAAATAAAACAAGAGACCATTGTGTGTCTGGAAAAATCAGACTATCAGTCCGGGATGACGTTTCTCATTATCAACAAGGATGGCGGATTCGATTTGTGTCCAGGATTTATCCATTTTCAAATTTCAATAATCCTGGTAGATTTGACTACAAAAAATATATGAATTATCATCAGAATATATATGGCAATGTATATATCAAAAAGAATCAAATTGAAATTTTAGATCAACTGCCTGAAATGAGTATGATTCAAAAAACGATTCAACACGTGCAAATAACAGTTTCTCAATTGCTTGAAAAGAATACATCATCTCAGGCATCTGGTTTTTTGCATGCCATTTGCCTGGGCAATCGGCATTTTCTTGACGAAAACATAAAAGAAACATTTATATCAACAGGCGTAAGTCATCTTATGGCCATATCCGGCCTGCACATGGGCATGATTGCCATGACATCATTTCTTCTATTCAGATGGCTGTTCAGGCGAAGTAAAATTATGTGTTTGTATGGTTGGAGTGATTGTTGTGCGGCAATACCATCTTTTTTTATCATGTTGGCATATTTTGTAATATCCGGTATGTCGCCATCAGCACAACGTGCTTTTTTGATGATTACAGTTTTTTTATGTGCGCAAGTCTTTTCAAAAGAACAGGTGCCAATCAATACACTGTGCTTTGCCGGTAGTTTGATTTTACTATGGGATATGCGCGCTCTGTCAACCATATCGTTCCAAATGTCATTTAGTGCTGTTTTGTTTATTATTTTGGGATTTCAACAGTTGCCCGAAAAAATTCGAATGCCTGGCAGTAAATACAAACTCATTGCATACATCTGGCAAATGAATATTTGCACAATGCTGGCAATTATGGCGACATCACCTCTGGCATTACATTATTTCTATAGAACATCTTTTATGGGATTAATCACAAATATTTTTGCTGTGCCAATGGTTGGTTTTATAATCCTGCCACTGGCGTTATTGAGTATTGTTTGGGTGTTTGTATGGAAATCTCTGGCAATTCAACTGATCTATTTCTGTGGGCTTGCAAGCAATGGCTTGATTGACTGTTTGATGGCCATATCAAAATTTGCCAGCATTGTTGAGATTTATGGCCATCTCAGCCATCTCGAAGTGTTTTTATGGTTTGGATTACTGTTATGTTTATTGCTTCGCTTTAAATGGATGACGTATTTCTTGATAATTATTGTGGTAATGATCCTTTGTGATGCATTGTATTGGACACATAACCGATTTTTTCGAGACGATCTTCGGGTAACGATTTTAGATGTGGGATTGGGAAATGCTGCACTTGTGGAATTACCCGGTGGAGATTGCATGATGGTTGATGGCGGTGGATTGTCAGCATCATTTGATATGGGTAAATATGTTCTGGCACCTTACCTATGGCAGAATAAAATTAAAACCATCAAAACACTTATCCAGACACATCCGGACCGAGATCATTTGCAAGGATTTATCTTTCTTGCAAAACATTTTAATGTACAAACAGCCTGGACCAATGGGGATGTGAAAGAGACTTCCTTGTATCAAACCTGGCAATCAACACTTGAATCCATGAGTATTGAGAATAAAATACTTCATGATCAGTACGAAAAGGTTTTGTCTGGTGTACAGTTACGTTTTTTCAATCCCCCACCCCAAAACCCTTTTGATGACAGCAATAATAATTCATTGGTGTTTCAATTGTATTTTCAAGGCCTTACGTTTTTGTTCACCGGTGATATTGAGGAAGAAGCAGAATCTTTGCTGGTTCAAAGGTATTGTAATGACTTAAAAAGTGACTTACTTTTATGTCCACATCATGGCAGTCAGACATCCAGCACTCAAGGGTTTATCCAATGTGTCAAGCCAGACTCAGTGTTTGTGTCTGCAAGCAGCTATAACAGGCATAATTTACCAAACTCCGGGGTGATTAAGCGATATAAAGACATGGGGTGTCATATTTTTCGGACAGATCGTGATGGCGCCATTAAAGTCATTTTATCAGACAAAGGTGTTTATGTTCATACTTTCTTTTAAAAATATAATACGAGTGAGTGTAATCCCAGATTGTCGGTAAACCGAAACCAGCCCTACGCTGTTCTTGGGTGTGCCGAGATCGTACATTCTTAGCCTGGGCTGTGCGTCTCCGAGGGGAGAAAGGGCAAACATTCTTTAGTTCTTTATTGCAAAGAATTGAGAGCCCTTTTTTCGCTTGGAGACGCACAGCCGTGTGTCTCAACGAAGTCACACATAATCACAACCTTTAAAGAATAATAATCCGAACTTTCTGAAAAAAATTTATAAAGAAATCATAGGGGGAAAAATTATCCTTGACTAATCCAGGCAATAAATTATACACTCATCAACTTGATGAATATCATTCATTGAAAAGAAATTATACAGCAATCAATTGGCACCCATAAAAAATGCAATTGATTAATAATAAGGAGGTCTTATGAGCGATAAAAAACGTATTTTAGTGGTGGATGATGAGCCGGATTTCGCATCCATCGTACAGGGAAACCTGGAAAAAGAAGGCTTCATTGTTGATGTTGCTTACAATGGAACAGAATGTATAGAAAAAGTGAATGCCAATCCACCGGACGCCATTGTGCTTGATGTCATGATGCCGGAAAAGGATGGGTATGAGGTCTGCGCTGAAATCAAAAAAGATGATCGATTCAAAGATATTGCCATTCTTATGCTGACAGCGGTTGCATCTCATGTAACATCCACTCGCTACTCACATTACGATGGCATGAGCATGGAAGCCGACGACTATCTGCCAAAACCGGCATCAGCAGAAGAAATTACTGATAGTATTAAAAGTCTTTTGGATATGGATTAATCAAGCAAGTGCACCGATTTTTTTTTAATCGGTGCTGTCAGATGCAGTTTATTGCATCTTGCGTACAATTCAATGCCAATTTTTTAAACAAAATGAAGGAGCACTTCATGGCTACAGCCCTCACATATGATCCATCAGCATCAAAGTCCTTGCTTGAGGAGGTGATGTCACGATCGGGTCAGCCATTGACAGCATGCTATCAATGCAGACGTTGCGCCGCAGGCTGTGCAGTGGGCGATGAGACAACACCGGCTACCCCGGATCGACTCATTCGCCTGCTCATGCTCGGAGAAAAAGAGGCAGCCCTGTCCAACGATCTGGTTTGGAAATGTGTGTCCTGTTATACTTGTGGCACGAGATGTCCCAATAACATTCAAACCGGTCGTATTACTGAAACCTTGAAAAAAATGTCCAAAGAATCCAAACAGGCACCTCATCTGCCAAAAGTGGGCTATTTTCACGACAGTTTTGTTAAAGCCGGCCTCCGATGGGGGCGGGTGAATGAAATGGAATTTATGGGGATGTATGAACTGAAACATCTTCGTGACAAGTTCGTGGAAAAAGATATTGATGGCATCAAACAGGAAATCCTGGACCAAATGCAATTTGCCATTGCAATGATGAAACACAAGCGCATGCACTTTGATTTCCTCAAAGCTGATGGCAGAATTGAACTGAATCGCCTGTATAAAAAATTCAAAAAAGATCAATCATAGTCTTATCTCTTTTTTATAGATTCAGGTGAGCAAATAGCTCATCATAACAATCAAGAGGTTCATCATGGAAATAGCCTATTATCCGGGATGTTCTCTGAAACAATCTTCTAACCTTTATGATAAACAGACCAGAGATGTTTTAAGCCGATTGGGAATTTCAATCAAAGAAATTGACGACTGGAACTGCTGTGGTGCAACATCAGCCGGCAAAATTGACGACTTTCTGGCCATAGCCATGCCTGCCAGAAATATTGGCATTGCAGAAAGAAAAGGGTTTACTGAAATGGTAATCCCCTGTTCTGCCTGCTATTCCAGAACTCTGGTAGCCCAGCAAAAATTGGCTGATGACCCGGCGCTAAAACAGCGGATCAACGATGGATTGTTTCGTAAAGTCAGGGGCGATATCAAAATCTCTTCGATTCTTGAAATCCTCGCCCGCATCCCTAAAAAAACCTTTAAACAAAAAATGACCAAAAAATTCAAGCAACTGAACGCTGTTTGCTATTATGGATGTATGCTGACACGATTTCCCATTGATGTTACTGTGCCTGATGATATTGAAAATCCACAGACAATGGAACAAATTCTTAAAATCATTGGTGTTCACGCGCTGGATTGGAACTATAAAACAGCCTGCTGTGGCGCATCCGCAGCAATGAATGATCCTGATACCGCCATGATGCTCATGCATAAAATCATTGCTGATGCCATTGAGCGCGGGGCAGAATGCTTTGTGGTCACCTGTCCAATGTGTCAGATGAATCTGGATGTGCATCAGGATAAAGTCTGTGAAAAACACGATATTAACAAACGATTGCCTGTATACTTTCTCACCGAATTAATCGGATTGGCCCTGGGGATGGATATCCAGGACTTACAGATTGACAGGCATTTTATTCAAATGGCAGACGCCTGAAGGAGCAATGGGATATGACAAATACAAGCAATGAATCTGTCAAACGTGGCTCTGTGATGATTGTCGGTGGCGGCATTGGCGGTATGCAAGCCGCCCTCGACCTTGCAGACAGCGGTTTTAAAGTTCATCTGGTGGATAAACAATCATCCATTGGCGGAACAATGGTCATGCTGGACAAAACATTTCCCACCGGGGATTGCTCCATGTGCATGATTTCACCCAAAATGGTTGAGGTGGGGCGCCACCAAAATATCGTTTTACACACCCTCACAGACGTTCTTTCTGTGTCCGGATCCCCGGGGAATTTTTTGGTCCATGTCCGGGAAAACCCCAGGTATGTGGATGCTGAAAAATGTACAGGGTGTGGATTGTGCGATAAAAAATGCCCCAAACTGGTGCCCAATGAATTTGATCAAAAGCTCAATAAACGCAAAGCCATTTATTCCATGTTTCCACAGGCAGTGCCCAACACCAGAGTCATTGATCGGGATAATTGTCTCTATTTTCAGCGGGGGCGATGTAAGGCTTGTGTGAAATTTTGTCCGGCTGATGCGATCAATTTTGACGATGCCCCCAAAGAATTGGATATTTCTGTTGGGGCCATTATTCTCAGCCCGGGACTGGATCGATATAATCCACAAATTCGTCAGGAATTGGGATTTGGCCGGTGGCCCAATGTGGTAACATCAGTGCAGTTTGAACGTATCCTGTCGGCATCAGGGCCTTACATGGGCGAAGTGAAACGTCCGGTGGATGAACGTCATCCCAGAAAAGTGGCCTGGATTCAATGCGTGGGCTCCAGAGATTTCCGAAACGCCAACCCCTGGTGTTCATCTGTTTGCTGCATGTATGCAACCAAGCAGGCGGTGATTGCCAAAGAACATGACAGTCAGATTGAGCCTGTCATTTTCTATATGGAAATGCGGGCCTTTGGTAAAGATTTCGATAAATATGTGGACCGCGCTCAAAATGATTATGGTGTTGTGTACAAACGTGCCATGATTTCGGATATCAAGGAAGAAGCAGGATCTCACAATCTCATTATTCGCTATTCTGAAGAAAATGGCGATCTGGTTGACGAAATGTTTGATATGGTAGTCCTGTCCATTGGATTTCAACCCCGACAAGATGCCATTGAGATGGCCAACGTTTATGGTATCTCTCCCAATGAATATGGTTTTGCCAAAACCACCACGTTCAATCCTGTTGATGCCAGCGCTGAAGGCATTTATATTACCGGCACTTATCAAGGCCCCAAAGACATTCCTGAAACTGTTGTTCAAGGAAGTGCAGTTGCCGGCAGAGTGATGTCATTATTGGGTGAAGCACGCGGATCTGAGGTGACCCAAAAATCATTGCCTGATGAAATTGATGTCAGTCAGACAGAGCCCAAAATTGGTGTGTTTGTGTGTCATTGTGGTATCAATATTTCACAGTCAGTGGATATTCAGCAAGTGGTGGATCAAACAAAAAATCAAGACAATGTGGTTTATGCAGATGATCTCATGTATGCCTGTGCGCCTGATGGTCAGGAAAAAATCAAAGCGTTGGTGCGGGAACATGGCTTAAATCGCGTAGTGGTGGCATCATGCACACCCCGAACACATTCCCCCTTGTTTCAGGATACCATTCGTGATGCGGGTCTTAACAAATATTTGTTTGAATTGGCTGATATTCGTGAACAATGTTCCTGGTGTCACATGGGGCGCAAAGAGGAAGCCACTAAGAAAGCAATTGATATTGTCAATATGACTGTAGCCAAAACACGCTATCTTGAAGCTGTTCAGACTGACTCTATTGATGTTAATTCATCGGCATTGGTAATTGGCGGCGGCATTGCTGGTATGACAACTGCGCTTTCACTTGCTGATCAAGGTTTTAAAGCCTATATCATAGAAAAAGACAATGAAATTGGCGGACTTGCAAGAAATGTTTATCAAACTCTTGATCAAAGCGACGTTCAAGAATTTCTAAAAATGACCATCCAGAAGGTGAACAGCAATCCAAACATTGTTTTGCATACCAATTCACAGGTTGAAAAAACCGATGGCTTTGTTGGCAATTTCGTCACCAGATTGACCACTGGTGAAACAATTGAACATGGCGCTGTAATTGTCTGTACAGGGGGGCATGAATATCAGCCCACAGAGTATGAATATGGTAATAGTGATCGTATTATCACCCAACGCCAGTTGGAAAAAGTTATTCATACCAGCACACCAAAATCCAGTGACCATTATGTGATGATTCAATGTGTTGGCTCTCGTGAGGAACCCAACAATTATTGTTCTCGGGTATGCTGTCAGGATGCTGTCAAAAATGCCATACTAATCAAGGAAAAGCAACCTGATGCAGAGGTAACAATTTTATATCGAGATATTCGCACCTATGGTTTACGCGAGGATTATTACCGAAAAGCCCGAGAAATGGGGGTCTTATTTGTTCGCTTCACTGTTGACAAAAAGCCTGTGGTTACAGTCACCGGCAATACAATTCAAGTGGATACCTTTGACTACATGCTGGATCGAGACATTCGATTGAATGCAGATTATCTGGTATTATCAGTGGGATTGCGTCCACATGAAACAACGTCGGATGTGGGTAGCTTGTACAAACTCACCCGCAACCTGGATGGTTACTTTTTGGAAGCCCATGTGAAACTTCGACCGGTTGATTTCCCCAGTGAAGGCATTTACATTGCCGGTCTGGCCCATGCACCTAAGAACCTGGATGAAACAATCAGCCAGGCCCTGGCAGCGGCTGGTCGTGCAGGTGTATTGTTGTCTCATGATAAATTGGGGGTATCGGGTATTATCTCTAAACACAACCGAGATATTTGTATGTCGTGCCTGGCCTGTTTCAGGGTGTGTCCATATGGATCGCCTTATATTGATGCAGATGGGAAAGTGAGCCATAATGAAGTCAAATGCACTGGATGTGGTATTTGTGCAGGTATTTGTCCTGCCAAGGCATTTCAGGTGAACACTTTTAAAGACAATCAGATTCATGCCATGATTGATGCCATGACTGATGATCTGGATATGGCGGCCTGATTGATGTCACTGGCCATAATTGAATGATTTTGGTCAGTGGCGTATTCACAGATTGGAATCAAAGAAATCCACCTAAGCTGTTCATCCTTATGCATGGACATTGGCTGGTATAGACCTTCAGGTCAAAAAAAATCAAGGAGTTAGCTGCTTGAAAGAGGAACTTTTTAAAGAAATGCTTTCGCATGCAAGGCATCAAGAAAAACAACGACATGCATTTCTTAGCATATTCATCGCGATTTTTGCTGCTGTTATTTCATTTTATTTTACCACTGAAAATAGTACTGGTAACGATTCAATACTTTTGTTTTTATTGGTGATTTCAACTATTGGTTATATGCTGACAATAATATGGAATAATGCATACTTTAAATACAAATATTTAGCGGGAATAATTCTTGATGATATTCATCCTGATTATTCAAAACATTTTACCCGGTCGAAAAAATATTTTTTTTAAAGCTGGCATGATTTATATTCTGTTTTATACGATTTCATTCAATTTTATTCTTTATTATTTGATTTCGAATCGGATAACCCTTAATTCTGGCAGGATAATCATGATTTTAGGCTCATGTGCATTGATTTTTCATATTATGATTATTATTTATCAAACTATTCGAGCTAGATATGAAGGCTATGTACAGTATTTATGAAACTACAGTTCATCGTAGATGGATATTGCTTTCTCGCTCCAACGCTCTAGCGTGGGAATGAATCCCTGAACTTTCTAGCGTCCTGTGATACCAACGCTCATGTGTGAGCCCTGCTTTAAGAAAGGAAAAAAACATGACTGATCAAGAACTGAAAGATATTGTAGCCAGTTTAGCTGTTTCACAAAAGGAAATAGCAGCTTTGCAAACCAAAAATGAAAAATCGCTGGATAGATTGTTCCAATTCTCCGAAAAATTGGCAAAAGACAGGGAATTAAGCCATAAAGAATGGGAACAGCGACATCAAGAATGGGAACAGCGACAGAATGAATGGGAACAGCGACAGAATGAATGGGAACAGCGACAGAATGAATGGGAACAGCGACATAACCTTCAACTGGAAAAGTTCACTAAAAAATGGGAGAAGCGACATAAAGAATGGGAAAAGCGAAGTAATAAAGAAGATGAACAAATTCAAAAACTCCGACGATCCATGCGAGAATTACGAAGGCTTGGGGTGACTATCGGCTTTGATCCAGAAGAATTTTTTTATGACAGCTTTTGCCAATACCCTGTATTGGGAAATATTTCTTTTGATGCTGCCAGTCGCCATGTTAAAGGTCAGAAAACTGAATTTGATATTGTTCTGTACAATGCACATACGATTGGTATTGTTGAAGTCAAAAATCGCTTACGTCCCAATCGTTTGACAGAATTTATCGCTAAACTTCCCAAATTTAGGCATGAATTTCCACAATTTGAAAATTTTAAAATTGTTGCTGCTGTTGCTGCTTATTCATTTGATAAAGAATCAGATAAGTTGGCACAAAAGAAAGGTGTTTATGTATATTCAAGGTATGGGCAAAAATTGAGACCCATACACAATGACGATTTTATTCCAAAAAAGTATTGAAAAACGCAAAAAATCCGGCATATTCAGAACAGTTAGGTATTATCCTGTATTTTTTGAATATGTCCTTTGTACAATAAATACTTGTTAACTTTATTATGGAGAAATTATGGTTGTTGCTTTATTGCTAACACGCTCTAGCGTGGGAATACATTCCTAAACGCTCTAAAGTCCTGTGACATCAATGCTCCTGAACGTTCTAACGTTCTGTGATACCAATGCTCCTGTGTGAGCCCTACTTTAAGAAAGGAAAAAAACATGACTGATCAAGAACTGAAAAATATTGTAGCCAGTTTAGCTGTTTCACAAAAAGAAATAGCAGCTTTGCAAACCAAAAATGAAAAATCGCTGGATAAATTATTCCAATTCTCCGAAAAATTGGCAAAAGACAGGGAATTAAGCCATAAAGAATGGGAAAAGCGACAGAATGAATGGGAACAGCGACATAACCTACAACTGGAAAAGTTCACTAAAAATTGGGAAAAGTCAAATAAAGAATGGGAAAAGCGACATAAAGAATGGGAAAAGCGACATAAAGAATGGGAAAAGCGAAGCAACAAAGAAGATGAACAAATTCAAAAACTCCGACGATCCATGCGAGAATTACGAAGGCTTGGGGTGACTATCGGCTTTGATCCAGAAGAATTTTTTTATGACAGCTTTTGCCAATACCCTGTATTGGGAAATATTTCTTTTGATGCTGCCAGTCGCCATGTTAAAGGTCAGAAAACTGAATTTGATATTGTTCTGTACAATGCACATACGATTGGTATTGTTGAAGTCAAAAATCGCTTACGTCCCAATCGTTTGACAGAATTTATCGCTAAACTTCCCAAATTTAGGCATGAATTTCAACAATTTGAAAATTTTAAAATTGTTGCTGCTGTTGCTGCTTATTCATTTGATAAAGAATCAGATAAGTTGGCACAAAAGAAAGGTCTATATGTATATTCAAGGTATGGACAAAAATTGAGACCCATACACAATGACGATTTTATTCCCAAAAAGTATTGAAAAACGCAAAAAATCCGGCATATTCAGAACAGTTAGGTATTATCCTGTATTTTTTGAATATGTCCTTTGTACAATAAATACTTGTTAACTTTATTATGGAGAAATTATGGTTGTT
>Ga0272440_1001911_pt1 | contig 16603 bp, 9 predicted proteins | sample SSMMMBAug17_FD_192440 | JGI IMG/M metagenome (GOLD analysis project Ga0272440, IMG submission 192440) | Marine sediment archaeal communities from Little Sippewissett salt marsh, Falmouth, MA, United States - SSM-MMB-Aug17 | ecosystem: Environmental > Aquatic > Marine > Wetlands > Sediment ... | reverse complement strand
TTCTAAAACAAGTCCACCTACTCTATGTAGCTGGATTGGATTTGTTTTGGATATATTTTTCATTAAGTATTAATTCCTTATTAATATCGTTATTTATATATTTGACCAAAAAGAGATTCAAATCAGTTAATGTAGTTTATAACTCCGATATTATAATTTTTCAAGAATTAATAATTTCCTTAATATCAGGTGATATTTACTCTTTCCAGACACTTTAAGTTATTATATATTTTATTTGATGGTCTCGTAAAAAGTCAAAAAATGAAATTTTTATCTGTGTAACATTAGGATATTTAGATTTCCTTAGAATGCCCATTTTGTTGTCAAAATGGGCATTCTAAGAGCTAAAAATGGCGGTTTATATTTTTATTTTGTTTTAAAATCAATAGGTTGAAAATATTTTTTTGGTCAGACCCCATTTCCATTTAGAATGCTTAAAGGCGAAATTTATGACAAGAGATGACGGCTTATTAGAGAATTACATTATTATTTCATAAAACAGAGAAAGGAGGTTTAGTTCCAGATATTATTGCGAATGATGATCGGCAAAAAAATTTTTGAATGCTCTTAATGTTGAAATACTTGATCTAAAGGCATTAAAAAGGACTATCAAAAAGCTAAAGGAGCGATATAAAGCATTAAAGAAAAAGTAGCCATGTAATATTACACACGCCAATAATCAAATATTTAATTTTTACAATAACTTATATTGTAAAAATTGTTTTTTTATCGAAAGATACGATTTAGAGTTATGTATACATTTTTTTGAATATTATGCAATTAAAAATTAAAAAATTATCTAACATTTTATAAATAAAAAATTATCATGTCGTCCTAAATCGACTGCACCTAAAAGAAAAGCCTGAAATCACTTGCAGAGAATTAGCGGAAAAAGTTGGAATCAGTAGTAATGGTGTTAAAAACCATCTATATAAGCTAAAAGATAAAGGTATAATTCGACATGTCGACCCAACAAAGAAAGGTCAATGGGAGATTCTAAAATGAGCAATTAATTGGTTATTATCTTCAAATTATTAATTTTTTATCCTTTTTGAAATGGAAGCTTTTTTAATAAAATTTCAATATCTTTAATTAAATATTGAATTTGAGCAATGTCATTTGCTTTTGGAAGATTACAAAATCTGCTTAGATTCTTCCATTGATCTGAAAAATGTTTTGATTGATTCTTATCATAAGTTTTTTCTATATGGTAATAATTATTTCTACAATCCCAAAGATTAGAACATGATTTTTTTAATTCATTAAAATTAGATGATAAATTAAATATCTCTTTTATCCCTCCATTTTTATTACTTTGCTTTTTACCAGCAATATTCCATAAATATTTCAAAGAAGCTTCAGCTACTTTACCAGCACTAATATAAAAAGAAGCATATTCGCTTTGCTTATCAAAAAGATTATAATAAAGATTGTGATAATTCATTTTTCTATGATAAAATCGAGTACATAAAGACATTTCCATTGTGTAAAAAAATGATTCGATCTCAAGTATCATATTTTCAATAAGATCATTTGATTCTTTATTACTAATACTGCCAAATTCTTTCTTCCACTTTTGATGATTAAAAAAATTAATATTATACCATAGATTTTTAATATAATCCCATAACTTATTTTCATTTACATTATAATTCTTTTTACATCGAGATAATAATGAAAAAAATGAAGTTACATATTCTTTTTTTTCTGATTCTTCAAATATATCTGGATCCTTTGGAAAAAAATATGTCCCAACTTGCTGTATTAACAAAGAACGTTCATTTAAGGAAGATGATGCTGATAGTACTATTACCGGTGTAAATCTAAAAATTTTATAAAACTTATTGAATAAGTTCATATCAATTGAACTATCAAAGAAAGAAAAGTCAAGAATTACTGCAGAAAAGATATTATCAGGAATTGTATCCAAATTAGAAGTTACTATATTTGTTTTAGGATTTTGTCTGGTGAGAAAGGTAAAAACATTGTACCATTTAGAAGATGTTGGGCTTAAGAAAATCAAATCAGAAATATTTTCAAACTTTTGTAAGTTAATTTTATCATTTATTACATTAAGAAATCTTTCAGCAGCATCTTCGCTTCTTTTTACGTGAGGGTACATCTTAAAACCAGATAGTTGTGAATATTCTTCTGCTTGACTCGAAAAATATGAAGGGATAATGTTATTTTCATTATTTTCGATATTTATATTTTTATCATATGTTTTTGATAATAAAACAACATTTAAATCATTGAAAAAAAATAAGTACATCTTTATCAAGATTATCATATTTTGTAATATGTCATTAAAGCTTGGTTTTGATTTACTTTGCCATTGAAAATGTTTAGATCCAATACCTGCCATATATAGTTTCTCAAAAATATTTATTTCATGCTTTGTTAAAAATAATTTAAAACGATCAATAATTTTTTTTGCATTCTCAATTCCTTTCTTTGAGTTGAAAGAATTTTCTTTTGAGGATTGAGTCAGGATAAGTTGAAGTATTATGGTTATTCTAAACTGAGTTTGAATATTTTGAATATATATCAAATGCAGTTGATCAGTATTTATATCTTCTTGAAAATCTTGATAAAGTAAAATATTCCAAAATCCATAAAACAAGTAGAATATTAATTTTTCATCATTTATTAGTTTTAATACTGACTTTTCACAATCAGAGATATCATTCAAGCTTAATCTGTATTTAATAGTAGCTGTTATATTATATAGTGTTATCCATATTTTCCTGATGATAGCATTGTTTTTATTTTTATATTTTAATATTATATTCTCAAAAGATTTAAAAGATTTCATTATAACTCTTTTTTCAGGATCCCTCATGGTTTTAGGCAAAAAATCATTTGCCCCTAATTCAAATGCTGTCATGGCTAAATGAAGATCTTCATAAAGTGTAAATATTACAATTGGAATACATAAATGCATATTTCTTAGTTTGTATAAATAATTAAAACCTTCAAATCTATTATTAAATCTTAAATCCAGAAAAAAGAAGATTATTGAGTTTTCATCCAGCTCTTTTCTATTAACTTTCTGTAAGTATGATTCAAAATTAATACAATGTATAATTTCACAGCCGAATGAATTACATATTTGGGGAAAAATTAAATTAAAACCACTTTTTTCATATTTTTCATCTATTAATACAATTTTTGAAAATATATTCTTTTGTATTATTATATTATACTCAGAGAATACATAAGCTCTTAGTATTTCAAGACGCTCGAAATCAATAAATGCTAACATATTTTCTTCATTAAATTTTTCTTTATCATAAGCCTGAATTATTATTTCATAAGCTTTTTTAATATCAATTAAGCCAGTTAGCCAGGAGCTAAAGACCAGTCGAGTTGCCTCTCGATGACTTGATTCATGGAATGCTGAACTAAACTTATGAACTTCATTTCGAAGCAATAAATCAAGCATTTCTTTACCATAAAGTTTTAATTTACTATACGTTAATTCCTCAAATAAAAAATTTTTTTTTTCAATATCCAATGGATTTACTAGTTTTGGTATATAAATATTCTTAACTCTATTTGCTAATATATTGGAAAGTGGTCCAAAAATATAAAAAGAAGAATTCCTTTTTTGAATAAATATCCTGAATAATAAAATGAGAATATTTTTATCCCATTCAATTATAGGTGTTTCAAAATAAAGAAGTAAATATGAGGCATTCTCTTCAAAATTAGTCTCATGTATTTTTTCAACAGGCTCATATTCAATTTTTGAATATCTATCGCCTGCAGCATGATGAATAATTAGCTTAGTCAAATTTAGATAATTCTTATAAAAATTTTCCATTAAAGGATAATAACATAATAATTTCATTGTAATAAATACTTATATTGCCTATAATCTCTTAATTTAAGTCCCCAGCGATAGAGAATTTGAGATAGTTTATTACGATTAACTTTTAAAAGATTACTAATTTTTTTTCCATCGCCATCACAAATTATGATCAACCTTTTTAAAGTATCTTTCATAATATCGTGCCATACACTATCTAACATAACAAAATCATAATCACCTTTCAAAGTTTTATCAACAAACTGTGAAGATATATTATCTATTGATAAATAATTATTATCTGCCTTATTAATGTTGAAAAAATTATTAGGAGATTCATAAAAAACTTGAAACATTTCTGGTGTTAATTTTTCAGCATTTTGCAATCGACTATTTATAACCGCAGCTTCAACAGCATTTTCTAATTGACGTACATTTCCAGGCCAACGATAGGATTTTATCGCCGATATAATATTTTCTATATTACTGGATACATTAGTTCCTAATTTTTTATTTGCTTTTTTAATAAAATGCGAAGTAAGCAATTCTAAATCCCCAAGTCTTTCTCTCAAAGGAGGAATATTTATTGAATAAACATTTAGTCTATAATACAAATCTTCTCTAAACTTACTCATTTTTACAAGATCATGAAGATTTTTATTTGTTGCTGCAATTATTCTGACATTAACTTTTCTTTCATTTTGCCCTCCAACTCTAGTTATAATACCTGCTTCTAAAACACGAAGTAATTTAGCCTGAATTTCAAGAGTCATTTCAGCAATTTCATCAAGAAATAATGTCCCTCTGTTAGCTAATTCGAATAAGCCTAACTTTGATTTTTTTGCATCAGTAAAAGCACCTGCTTCATGTCCGAATAAAGTAGTTTCTGCAAGAGTATGTGAAATTGTGCTACAATTAATTTTTAAAAAATTATTTTTACTTCTTGGAGATTTTTTATGTATTAATGAAGCAATCATTTCTTTCCCTGTACCACTTTCTCCTAACAATAAAACAGATGTATCAACTAGTGATACTTCTTCAGCTTGAGCAACTATATGAGACATAGTATTACTTTGAAACATAAACTGATCATTTTTAGTTGAGTCAATCTGATAAGTTAAAACACGATTTCTTTTTTTTTCTCTATAAAGATCTACAATATTATGTATTTCCAGAGCCAGTTTTTCAACTTGTAAATTACCTTTTGCAAAATAATTGGCTGCTCCCCTTTGAAGAAAGTCAACAATATGCTCTGGATCATCTGAGTTAGACACCATCAATATTGGTAAATCTGGATTTTCCTGCTTAATTTTTCCAAACAGATCTTTCCCCTGCAATTTTTGAAATTTAAATTCTATATCCAGTAGAATTATTTCATATTGATGTTCAGATCTTAGAATATTCAATGCTTTATTACCATTTGTTTCACCATCAACATTTATATAATATTTTTTCAGAAAATGAGGAATTGTAATATCCAAACGGGCTGACTCCCATTCATCATCTATCATTAATGCTTGATATTCTTCCAAAACATAAGTCCTTTTGATTTTGATCATAAAGTATTTTATCTATTTGTTTTGTAATTGACTGATATGTAATATATCCTTCAATAATTATTTTTCCAGAGGGAACTGATAATTTGCCTTTTAATAAAGAGTTAATAAAATCTTTCATTGATATCATAGTTTGTTCAAGTGTATTTTGTAAAGAAATATAATTTTTTTTATCATTAGATGTATGAAATATAAGTTTTATTTTACTATTTTTAATTATTAATTTTGCTATGCTGTTAAAAAGTGGCTCATTACTTGTTTTATCCCTTGGAACATGATTAGCTAATTCATTTGCATCTAATAAATTGCTTTGAGATATCGCAATATTTAATGCAGTAATTGAAGAAGACCCATCATGCCTTAAATAACTATTGCCCTTAATTATTAAACAACGCTGAAATATTGGTTCTAATTTAACTAATTTATTCTGAAATATCGGAAACAGGCAAAAATAAAGTCTCTTCATATGCTCTTCCTCTAATCTTTCACCGAGTTGAAGTACCAGCCTGCTTTCCATTGGAGAAGTTAAGCTATAAAGAACATATTTTTTTTGTTCTTTATCAGCAACTATTTGATCTGCTAAATAATTGGCTGAAGGAAATGGATGACGTAAATAAATACATGCTGTATTATTAATTTTATATTTTTTAAATAATTGAATAGCTAACCAATTATTAAATTCTATTTCCCATTCTTTTAACACTTTTTATTCCTGATTAATTATTTTATTAATTTATTGTCCAATATTAATTATTGAATTTTGAATATTATCAAATAAGATTTCAAAAAATTTTTTTATTTCTTCAAGATTATAAGAAAATTCTGATTGTTCTGAAATTAAATCAGACACTAAGAAACAAAGTTCATCACAAAAGTCAATAAATGGCCATGGTTTTGATTCGATCTTTACATAAAAACTTTCCAATTTTTCATATGCATATTCATTTGTTCTTATTTTTTCAATATCATTTTCAAGAGATGTAAGAAGTCCTGATGATTTGAGTTTTTTTAAGTAATCATTTTTGTTATCCAAAGAAATACAAATAAGCCAATATATTCTTACAAGAATTTCCATAGAATCTTCTAAATTTGTAGCTAAGTTAAACATTTCACGATTTTTTATTCCTAAATGTAATACATCGAATATTTTTTTCATGCTAATTAACTTTTCTTCATAAAATTCCTTTAAAAAATCGCTAAAAAAAGGAAGGATATTATGTTCATAGTTTAGCCAAATTTCTTGTTCAGATACATATTTAACAGGAAAAGTGTTCTCTCCACTGTACCATATAAATCTTCCTCCATTGGTTATTAACAGTTCTTTAAGAATATCGGCATTAATTCTGTTCATATTTCCTGGATGTATAAATACAAGTGCATTTTTTAATCTTTCAATATTTTTTTTTAGTTGACTTTTTTCAGGAATCTTTTCATTAAATTCTATTTTTTCGTATATAGATAGAATTTCATTATTGTGCCCAAAATTTTTTTTTACCATATTTTTTAACTGCTCTTGTCTATTCATTTTCTTTTCATCAAAAAAAAATATATCCATAATTATTATCCTGCTTTTTTTAATTAATTATTAAATAGCTAAAGGAACATCAAATTTAAATAAAGAGCCGCAATTTGATGACATTTTATTTGCCCATGGTTGTTTATTCATCGGTTCTAACTTCCAGAAATTATCCGATGATTGCATTGTTCTTTCTTCTGATTTAACATCATTATACCTGCTTTTAAAAGAACCATATTTATAGCAATCATCATCTTTATGCATTTCATAGCAATCAAAAGAAATACAATAAGATTCGCAAAAATTTTTAATATATTTCATTTCATTGCCATCCTGTTTATCGGAAAAAACATGCTCTAAAGAATTACGTTTCCAACCTGGATTTTTTTTATAATGATCATCACATCCAAGAAAAATTGTTATAATCTTTTTTTGTTCAAGCCAATCAAAATTAAATCCTATTACCTTGCTATGTGCATGTTTCAAAGATGAATCAATAAACTTCCTTATCATCTTAATTAATATTAATGAATCTATATACATTTTGTCTGGCTGGTTTTCAATATTAGATACCCAACAACAATCACTATTATGATAATATTTTAAATAACCATTCATATCAGAAAGGGAAATTCTAAGATATTGAGCAAAACTAATAGTTTTATCTTCACAATTATTCCAATAAACTTGAAACAGTTTTTTTAGAGATTCTAAAGAATTAAATATTTTTTTTTCCAGCTTCTCAATCCAATAATCTTTAAACCATTTTTCAATATTTTCAATATCTTCATATTGATTTAAATCTTCAATATTTTTAATATCTTTAATTGTTTCGAGCTTATTAATATCTTTAATACCTTGCATAGGACCATATATTTCAAAACTAAACTTCTCAAAGTCGCCAAGTTTATTTTCATTTCTATTAAAAAGGATTTCTGAAAAAGTATCATTATATTGATAAAAAAGAATAAAATCTTGTTTTTTTACTCTAAATCTTTCTAATTTATATGGAAGAAGATTAGACGCTTTAATAAATGCTCTTTGAGCATTTCTATCATTATTATTTTTATCTTCTTGTAATTCAAACAAATTCATAAAAATTTCATCCAGTCTCTTTTTTGTTTCTTCCATAATTGAATTTTTTTCAATTTTTTCTTTAATAAAATCATTATAATAATATTCTATTGCTTTATCTATATTTTGCTTTAACGTTAGTGGTGAATGTACAATTTCGTTTATTGCATTAGCTCCATTTTTTGACCATCCAAGTTGATCAGAAATTAAACCTTCAAATAAACCAGCTATTAATTGAGTGTTAACAATTGTATTTTTTTTAATAGAGTATATATAATTAGAGCCAACAAATTTATCTTTGTTAATAAAATTATTGCTAACCAAATTTTTAATACATTCTTGAAAACATTTAATTAGCACATATTCGCCACCTGTCTTATATGGATGACTCAATATACTGTTTATCTTTTTATCAATATCTTCAATTATTAAAGAAATATCTTCATATTGAATAATTGGGTCTATTGGGTCTATTGCACTAACTATCCCCCATGTATTTGCAACTTCAATTATATTATAAAAATCTCTAAATAAAGAACACCAATTAGATTCTTCATGAATTGCCTTATTAAAGTAAGATATAAAAACATCTGTTTTATCTGTCAAAACAAGATAGTGTATATGTCTAATAGCATTTGCATATTGAGAAGACTGAAAGTCATTAATCAATAAATTTAAAGAATTATTATCATTTGGAAATTTTTTTATATAATTACGTATTGCACAAATCAATTTAAAAAAATCATTTGAATTGTTGATACCTTGTTCAAATAGTTTTTCAAAAATTGGTGATTGGAAAGATGCCCATTCCCATGCATACATTATTGTTTTAATTCTGTCCTGATCCTTATTATCAAAATTTTTACCACTAAAATAATTATTAAAGAAATCATTATTTTCTGTTACAGGTTTTAATTTTTGTCTAATTTTACGAAAGTCTATTCCAGAATAGTCATTTTCCACTTTATAAAGCAATTCCGCCTGGTCTGATATTGTAAATAAACCACTTACTAAATATCTCCATAATTCAGATCTAAATTTTTTTCCTGTTTCATCTGTTTGTTGCCAGTAATTAGAAAGTAAAGATAGAATAATTTTTTTTGAGCTTTTTCTATTATCTTTGTCTTCTAATGATTTTTTATTAATTAGTTCATCTATGTAATTATCTAAACATTCTTTTAATAATTTAAGGATATGCTCTTCAGAATGTTCTATTTTAAAAAATTTTATACAGTCTGCTAATTCACAATAAAAATTTCCCCAGCCTTCATTATTAAGAGGAACTAAATATTTTGAAATTTCTTCACATAAAATATCACTGAATTTATTTTGCCAATAATCAATTAAAACTTTAAGAAATATTTCTGGCTCCTTATAAATTTTTAAATCTTTATAGTTATTATTATTAACATTTTCATTAGCTGCCCAAAAACAAAAAGCTTTTATTGCCAGATATGAATAATCATTTGGATGTTTGTAAATAATTTCATTTTGATTTTTATACATATCTTCAAGTTTTTTAAAATATTTTATTAAAGATTCAATTTCTTTTTTTTCAAGCTGTGAAGAATGTGTTTTTTGAATAAGTCTGTCTAAAATATCTTTTATTGCTGAGTCTTCATTACTTTCTATGTGATTATTAATGAAATTACTCATATTAATTGGTAATGTATCAATATTTAAAAAAGCATTTAATATTGATTTTTTTAAACTTATGATTTTTCTGTTTGAAAAAAAATTGATACTATACCAAAGGTTATTCAAAGCATTAATATCTTCATCATTTAATACTTCAATTTTTTTAAAAGGAGGGATAATAATATTTTCTATTAAATGTTTAATATTTTTTTCATTAGAAGATGTGGAAGGAATTTTGTTTAAAAATATATCAACAGCCTCTTTTAAATGAGTCATGTGTTACTCCTTATTTACCATCTTTAAAAATGCTGCCTCTGTATCTTTATATTCTGAATGAACTTCACTGGTTTCTTTTCTTGCTTTACCTTCCAATCTTGCAACAACACCTTTAACTAAGGTTTCGCTTGCATCAAAACGAGAACCATATTCATTTATATAATTTAATGCGTTATTTCGTAATTCCTCCTCTAATAAATATTCTTTTGGAATATCAGGACAAGAATCTAATATCTGACCCAGAGCAAATAAAAGAAAGTTCTGCCTCATTTTTCCAGAATTTTGATTTTTTAATTCTATCATCATTTGATTCAAGATATTCTTTAATTCAGATGATATTTGAATTGGCTCGTTATTAAGCCTGCTTCCAATTTTTCCAATAGCCCATGAAATAGTATCTCCCCATGCTGGCTGATAGCTTTCATCAAAATTTGCTATCAATTTATATTCAGGATCAGGATAATTGTTTTCAGCAACAAATTTAACAAATTTGTCCGATCCACATTTGCCGAGTGAGGTTAAACAAGTAAGTTGAAAACCCCTTGTCGCAGAATCCTGTCTAATTATCTTTAATAATAAGTCTTCACAAAAAATCGAATATTTTGTTTTCATATAAATTCCATATTTATTAGGACGTCTCTCAGAAATCATGCCCATTGCTACTACAGCAGTTTGTCCAACAACCTGTATATATGTGTTCCATTTTTGTTTTGGAATATATTCTTTCCACCTTTCTTCATCTACTAATTCCATTAATAAATTCCCTATTCTCATTCTTAAAGCATCGTCTGTTTTTAATTTTGAAGCTAAACGGTATAAAGGAACAAGAAAACGTTGTATGGACAACAAAAGATTCCTGAACTCGGTTTTAATATTATTCTTTTTATTTTTTCGTTTTTGTTTAAGAAGGCCTATCATATTATAAATGCGATTCATGATTTCTGGAATAAATTCCTTCCAATTATTAGCTTTGATTATTTTAGGCTCCATTTCTTTAGATGACCAACTTTGGTCTCTATCATATGGAAATGGGGCATTATAAAGAACATTTTGCCAACTTTTTAATGTTGAATTTATATCCAATTCATCAGCATCTTTAGCACATAATATTTCCATTGGTTCATCTGTATAACGTTCTTCAGCTGATATTAAAATGTTTTTTGGATTATCTTCTGTGAAGTTTAAACCTTTTGTAATATTCGGCTCAAAAATTCCTATAGTCTTTTCTGTTTTTAAATCTTGTATTCCAAGAACAAATATTTTATCATGATTTAATTCCCAGTAAAGTCCAACAGGTAAATCTTCAGAAGATTTATTAACCTCAATTTGATAATCAATTAATCTTTCCTCTTGTTCACCAGGATTATGTTTGAAGCATTGAATTTTTAAAGCGTCTGTTTCGGCTCGAATACAAAAATTTTTTAAATCTTTTTCTATATAGCCATCTATAAGATCAAAAACAGTTCCTTCTTTTATAAGCGGCACTCGATCTTTTCCTTCTGCCCCTTCTACTTTAAGGTAATAATTTTCTGATATGATAGATTTTCTAATTTGTTCCTTTTCTAGAAGATAATTATATAAAGCTGCTCCTCTTGAAACAGCCAGATCTCTATTACCCCAGTCAATAATATAGACATCTTCACTAAAAAATTTTCTGATTTCTTGTTCAACTGTTGGAAAGTAGCTCATACCACCATTTAAAAGAACTATATCAGGTTCTTGCCATCTATTTAATTTATTTTCAAAATGTTTGTAACAAATATCTTGACCATAAAATCGAGAAAAAATATCAACTACAGGACCTAAAAATGATTTTAATTTTGTTTGAATATTCTCACCTTTATAGTATTTATCTTTGATTGTTTTAAAATTACTATCAATAATAAAATCTGAAATCCATTGATTAAATGTTTCCCAATCAAGAATAGAATTGACAGCAAAATTGCTTGTTACTGGATTTACACCATAAAACTCCACTTCTACATTTGAAGGAGCTTTACCTTCTCTTACTTTTTTATTTTTGTATTTATTGAAAATATTAATTTTTAATGATTCCGATACTTCTCTTAAACGCTTTAAATCATAATCTATCTTTTTTTCTCCAAAGAAATGTTCTGGTATATATTTACTTACAATATTATCTATAGCTGTTCCACCCAATTCAGTATAACGTCCAATAGCTAAATCCTCAATTATTATATCAAAAGGATGATTATATTTAAGAAGATGTAAAGTAACATCCAATGTGCCACCACCAATGTCATATACCATAATCATTTGTTGCTTTGAATCAATCATATCATAAAATTTATCTTCAGCATGATCTTCATATAGAGCAGAGTAAATACAATCTATTAAAGCTGCTTTTGGTTCTTCAAGAAGCTTTATATCTTTAAAACCAGCAATTTCGCAAGCTCTTTTAGTTGCCTGACGCTGTGCTAAATCAAAACTTGCAGGTATAGTTACAACAACACAACCTTTTAAATAATCGCTTGGTGGTAAATCATGTATGGCTTTGTATATTTGTTTCAAAATCATACCAGATATGTCCTCAGGAGTATATTTCATACCATTAGGAGTAGAATATTGAAAAGCTTGCCCCATCTTAAGTTTTACTTCTTCAACACCAAAACTATGTTCTTCTTGTTGCCTGATAATACATTGTTTTGCATATTTACCAATATATGATATTCCTGTCTTTCCATCAAGATATACGACAGAAGGTAATAGTCTTTCATACATCAAAGATCCTTCGTTTACCCATTGTTGTATTTCGATCTCTTTTACTATTAAACTACCAGTTCGACTGTTTAAAGAAACACAATGTGCAGATGTATTTGTTGTTCCAAGGTCAATACCAATAAAATTTTTTTTATTATTCTTTTCTAAAGACATTACCTTTCTCCTTAAAAATATATTTACTTACGTTTAAGTATATTTCATCCTACTCATATTATCATAAAGTCAGGTTAAAAAAATGTATTTGTTTAAGCAGGAACAATTTTAGGTGGAATTATTAATTTCCCATCTAACATAAAGCCAGGTTCTAAAATTTTTATTTTTTTATGTATATCATCTGGAATGTTATGTTCTGGAAATCTTGAATGTATCTTTTTATAAAGAGTTTTGTTCCAATCAATAATATCTTCTTTTAAAGCGTTTTCTGGAAAAGGTTTAACATTTAGTGTATTCATCAAATTTAAAAAAGCATTAATGATATTAATAAAAAAACGCTGCCAATTCTCTTCTGGCTGCCAGCCTTTTTGTATTATATTATCAATCATATCTCGCTTAATAATATAACATTTAGAAAGTGATAGTTTTTTGTTTATTTCTATAATAAAATTTTCAATCACTTCTTCCTTTTGCTCTTTTTTGATCCTCTCTTTTTGAGAATAAATTTCTTCTAAATAATTGAATTTTTTTTCAACTTCTGATTCAAGGAATAATTTATATTCATCTTTATCGTTAAAATCTGTACTTTTTATCTTTAAAGTGTCATCTTCTAAAATATTTGATCTTTTATTTAGCTCAATTAAATATTTTGAGAGTATATAATATCCTGTTTCTCTATCAATCGATTGTAAAATGTTATATAATATATCAGTGGCCTGAGGTTTTCTAACCTGTTTAACTATTGATACAGAAGATTTGAAAATGTTTATATGATGTTGTTGAACTCCTAAAATATTATCTTCATTTATCTCATTTAAAATTTGATTAAATAACCTTTCAAGAATAGTTCTAAAAAAAAAAGGCCATGAATCTCTAACAAGCATCTGACCGAGATTGTGTAGATCGTCTTCATTAATGTCGTCAAGTTTTGATTTAAGCAGCTTAACAAAAATTTTTACAATATCTGTAACTGTTGAAATAAAAAGCATTCTGTTATTTCTGCTGTCCATAAAATTATCTTTTGCCCATTTAGGTAAAAAAAATTCTTTTTTATTTTTATCTGATAATTTTCTTAACCAATATGAAGTATATTGTTCAGGATTTAAAAATATAATATTTATAATTTCAACTTCAGCAGATATTTTTTGTTGCAACCATTCGTTATCAGGTATTGTAATATTACTACAGATATATTCTATATCTGAAGCAACTTGTGTAGCTAATACCTGATTTTTTTTTTCATTCATCTTTTTTATCCTTCTTTATTTCTGTAACTTCTGGTAAGGAAATACAGATTTTTTTATCTCTATATTGAAAATACCATCCTACATTATTAAGTTTTACATATTTTTTCTCATTCTCTTTAAAATATTCTCCATGATATTTAAAATCAAAGCTATTTTCTAAATCCAAATAAAATTCTGGCATATCTTCAAGAAAAAGATCGTTTTGATTATTCTCTGTCATTGATTTAAAGAAAAATTGTAACCCATAATCTTTAATTGTTTTTTGGAAAGTATTAAACCAATCTAAAGCTTCTTCAATTGAGACATCAGTAAGTTTTAATATTTCATCTTTAAGTAAATTTATTTTATTGTTTTTATAGTTAATTTCCATAATTCTTATGCAATAAAATAAAAGATTTAAAAAATAGCCATTTTGAGCTGAATTAAAGTTAGAAAAAAAATTGATTAGTGCATGTTCAATAATTTCATTTTTATCTTCCTCAAAGAACTCTATTTCTTCTTTGATCATATTTGTTAATTCATTAAGATTTTGTTTAATTTGTTTGATATCAAGGATTTTATCACTAATATAAATTTTTTCATAAATGTCATCATCATAACTTCTAAAGTTTGATTGGACACCAAACCATCCAGCCATTGTTTCAATAGACTTTCTAATAATTCTGTTAGTCTTTCTGTCAGTTAATCGAAGCAGTTTTGATTCAATTTCCTCTTTTTCTTTTGAACTTAGTTCAGAATAAAATTTTCTAAAAATACTAATCAATAAAAATCTATCAAAAGAACGAAAAAATTTTAATTTTTTGTTTGTTATATTTAATAATTCTGCCAAATCCTTAGGAGAAGCTGCATCAGAAACTGAAAGACATTTTCCAATTAGATCCAAACGATAGTCTATGTCTTTTTTAAATTCTTTTTGTAGTTCAAATCTATATATTTTAAGATCATTTAATATTTCTTTTATCATTGGAACAGGATTTCCATATCTTTTTCGATATAAAGAAACATATTCTCTATATCTGAGTGATGGATTTTCGTATACCAACTCAAGAACTCTTGTTTGATTATAAAACATATCAATATATTCTTTTTTCGTTTCAGGTCTTGATTTTTCAATATTTTTTATTAATTCTTTTTGAAATTTTTCTTTTACCATATTTTTACTCTTTTTATATTATGAAAATTTATTAACAAAAAATGTTAAGTTTAGAAAAGGTTTAATATTCATTATTTATTACAGAAAAATGATATTATTTATTACCAAGCAATTTAAATGCCTTAATTTCAAATTAAATTGTATTTTCTAATTATTTTATATTATTATATTTATTAAAATTATTGAAACAATAAGTGATCTCTTTTATCAAAAAAAATAAATTTGATTATTTGAAATTCAAATAATCAAATTTATAATTAAAATTATTTTCAATTTCTTTAGGCGGAATTGAAAATTTTTTTTTGGTCAGACCCCATTCCAATATATTATTGGGATATTTAGATTTCCTTAGAATGCCCATTTTGTTGTCAAAATGGGCATTCTAAGAGCTAAAAATGGCGGTTTTTATTTTTATTTTGTTTTGAAATCAATAGGTTGAATTTTTTTTTGGTCAGACCCCATTTCAAATTATTTCAAAATTGTTCGGAGGCGTAAATTAGTACGTTGAGGACGAATTTTGATATGGGAACATTATACTCTTCGACAAAAAACATTAATTGTTCTTAAATAAATAATAACTTAGTATCTTTCAAATAGATAAATTCCGCCTAAAGGCGGAAATACGTACTATTTAATTCATAATTAGAATTGTATGTATGTAGTTCTGCCTTTAGGCGGAATTGAAATTTTTTTTTTGGTCAGACCCCATTTCAATATATTATTGGGATATTTAGATTTCCTTAGAATGCCCATTTTGTTGTCAAAATGGGGCTTCTAAGAGCTAAAAATGGCGGTTTTTATTTTTATTTTGTTTTAAAATCAATAGGTTGAAAATCTTTTTTTGCTCAGCCCCCATTTCACAGTTCAACTTGTAAATCATTTCCCATGGCTTCGCCCTGGGCTATATTAATTCGCGCTTTCAGCGCTTGGATAATTTTTCCCCCAACCTGTACATACGCCCATTACCCACTCAATATAACGAGGAACCAATTAATTTATCTAATGAAGCTTCTCCAGAAGAATTTGCATATATTGATTTAGTTTCAATTACTTTACTGTCAGCTACATAAAAAGTTACCCTGCGATTAGCACCTTCAGAACTTAGATCACATGATAAAGCAACTTTTTCACCAAGCTTCATTGAAGATTTGTTTTTACTTATAGTTGGTGATGGAACATATTTAATAGTATCACTTTTGCGACTTGACTCTCTTCCATTATTTTTTACCTTAAAATAGACTGTTTGGGTGCAACACAAAAAAGTTGCACTATTTTCTTAGCCCTGAAAGGGCGTAACATACCAGCCCAGGGCAGCGCCCTGGGAAAATATAAAAAAGAATTTTTAGCCCTGCAAGGGCGTTACATAAATGGACTACCTTTTACAGATTTAGTTATAAAGATTTTGGCAAGGCGCCATATCAAAATTACCCGCAGGCG
>Ga0272440_1001910_pt1 | contig 16614 bp, 10 predicted proteins | sample SSMMMBAug17_FD_192440 | JGI IMG/M metagenome (GOLD analysis project Ga0272440, IMG submission 192440) | Marine sediment archaeal communities from Little Sippewissett salt marsh, Falmouth, MA, United States - SSM-MMB-Aug17 | ecosystem: Environmental > Aquatic > Marine > Wetlands > Sediment ... | reverse complement strand
GGGCGCTTTAGCGTCCTTTCTCAATTCAGCGTTGGGCTTTAGCCGGCTTTAGCCCTACGCTGTTCTTGCAATTGCCGAGATCAAGCATTCCTTGTATGAAATTCACTTCCCCTAAACTGTACATACGCCCTCAATAATATTACTTTATCAGGAGAATTATATGCGCATATCAACAAAGTATTCCGGAGATACAATAATCATAGGCGGGGGGCTGGCAGGTTTAACAGTAGCGTTGGAACTGCTGGAACGTAATCAACGCATTATCATGCTTGATCGGGACGAACCTCAAAATTTTGGCGGCCTTGCACGCGAGTCTTTTGGCGGTATTTTTATGGTAAATACACCAGTACAAAAACGAATGGGGATTCGCGATAGCATATCGCTTGCGCACAAAGACTGGCTATCTTTTGCAGGTTTCTCGCCTGATGATATCTGGCCCAAACGTTGGGTAGAAAAATATCTTGAACGATCTATTCCGGATATTTATGAATGGCTCAGAAATCATCATGTTAATTTCTTTCCAGTGGTGCATTGGGTAGAGCGTGGTTACAATATTGCTGGTAATTCAGTGCCAAGATTTCACATGGTTTGGGGCACTGGCAAAGGATTGATCGAAAGCCTTATCCAATGCCTGTTAAATCATCCCAATCGAAACCAACTGGAAATTCATTGGCGACATCGGGTTACCGAACTTGAAACACAAAATGGTCATGTGTCTGGATGTTCAGGCCAGATTGAATCAACTGGTGCGTCTTTTTTGGCGAAGGGCAGTTGTGTTGTTGTCGCAACAGGCGGTATCAATGGAAGTCTGGATCAGGTCAGAAAAAACTGGCATCCCGATTGGAGCGCACCGCCCAAAAACATTCTCAATGGTTCTCATAAATATGCCATCGGTGATTTACATCAAGGGGTTGAACGTATTGGCGGCAATGTGACTCATCTGAATTTAATGTGGAATTATGCCGCAGGTGTCAGTCATCCAACGCCACGAATGCCATTTCATGGCCTGAGTGTCGTACCGCCAAGATCAGCTTTATGGCTGAATTATCAGGGAAAACGTATGGGGCCGCCGCATCTCATGGCTGGATTTGATACACGCTATTTGATTCAACAAATTTGCAGGCAGCCTTATCAATTCTCATGGCAGGTGATGAACTACAAAATTGCAGTTAAAGAGCTGGCCATATCTGGCTCTGAACATAACAAGGCCATTGCAAACAAAGATTTATTTGGATTTCTAAAAGATATCCTTTTGGGCAATGCGGATCTGGTAGATCATCTAATTGATGACTGTCCTGATGTTCTCGTTGCCAATTCAATTGATGAACTGGTTGAAAAAATGAATGCGCTTGAAAATAACCATTTTGTCAAAGCAGAGATTGTCCATGATGCCATATCAACATATGATCAATGTATCCAAAACAGGGATTTTAGCAGTGATGACCAACTGCAACGACTTCAACATTTGAGAAAATATCGGGGAGATCGCGCACGTACCTGTAAATTTCAACCTATTATGGACAAAAAAGCCTTGCCTCTGATCGCCATGCGTTATTATGTTCTTAGTCGAAAAAGCCTGGGGGGTATTCAAACTGATTTGCAAAGTCGGGTATTGTCTTCAGATGGCAACCCATTGTCTGGATTATATGCTGTTGGGGAATCAGCAGGATTTGGGGGGGGCGGTATTCATGGGAAACGAGCGCTTGAAGGTACATTTTTGGGAAGTTGTATTTTAACTGGTTTGGCAGCGTCACGCGATATTGTTTCAGGTTTTGCATGAAATCAGCATACCAATTTCAGAATTTGTTACATTTCAACTTAAAAAATGTTCATGAATCAGCTTCTCTAATTGTTTAACCTCATCCATCAAGTCTGGAAATAACTGGTTCACTTTTTTCAAATTGTGGTTTCGTGAGGCAATTTCAATTTGATGAGACAAATGTTGTGATTGAACCGCACCAATGGTTCCGGAAGTGCTTTTCATTCGATGGGCGGTATTGCTTAACGTTTCAAAATCAGAATTATCCACAGCTATTTTCATTTTTTGAATCAGTTCGGGCAGGTCTGCAATATACATTTGATAAAGTTCATTTAACAAGTCTTCTTTTCCTTTGACACGATGCAAACCTGTTTGTCTGTCCAGTGATGGCAATTGATTGATCTGTTTACTGGATGGCAGGCTTTCAGTAAAATTCTTGCGTCGGGTATTCAACACGCGGGTCATAATCCACTTTAGCTCATTGAAATTAACCGGCTTGGTAATGTAGTCATCCATGCCCGCATTGATAAATCTTTCACGATCTCCTTTCATGGCATAAGCGGTCAGCGCAATGATTGGAATATCAGAATTGATTTTTTCATTCTTCGATAATCGAATCTTTTTGGTTGCAGCAACACCATCAAGTTCTGGCATTTGAACATCCATTAGAATGAGATCAAACATCATCTGTTCCATTGCTTCCAATACTTCATTTCCATTGTTCACACAAAAAACCTGATGGCCGGATTGGTTGAGCAAACAGGATACGAATTTTTGATTTAATTTATTGTCTTCTGCCAATAATATTCTCAAAGGTGACATCTGTTGACGATCAATTTCATATTGAATGCCCACTGGTTTTTGCGGGTTGTCTGTTGATGCTTTATCAAAAACAACTGTAAAGTAGAAAACGCTTCCTTTTCCAATCTTACTCTCAGCCCAAATACTCCCGCCCATCAATTCAACAATTTTTTTTGAAATAGACAGGCCCAACCCTGTGCCTTTACGCTTTTTGTGTGGCGAGGCGTCCACCTGTGAATATGTTTTGAACAGTTCCGGAATTTTGTTTTCAGGAATCCCCTGTCCTGTATCAGAAACTGAAAACAATAAATGAACCGGATATGTTTGATTATAAACATTCTTGACTGTTATTAAAATGCGCCCCTGATCGGTAAATTTCAATGCGTTGCCTACAATATTACGAAGTATCTGTCCTAGCCGATGCGGATCACCGCTTAAAAATTGCGGTACCTCAGGAAGAATATTCAAAGACATTTCCAGACCTTTTTGATGCACTTCAATTGAAAAAGGGCCAAGAATGTTTTTCATGCTTTCATACAAATCAAAATCTTCACGAATCAGTTCCAGTTTTTGCGCTTCAATTTTAGATAAATCCAAAATATCATTGATAATTGTGAGCAATGAGGCTGCAGAATTTTTAATCATAGCAATGGTATCTTTCTGGTCATTGGACATGTTTGATAACAACAGCATTTCAGATGCGCCAATGATACCACTGATTGGCGTTCGGATTTCATGGCTCATATTGGCCAAAAACAAGCTTTTGGATGAATTGGCACGTTCCGCCTCATCTTTGGCTTTTTTTAATTTTCTTTCACTTTCAACCAGGGCTTTTTCAGCTTGTCTTCGTTCCTCAATTTCTTTTATCAATTGTTCGTTTGCAGTTTTAAGTTCACTGGTTCTGGCTTCAACACGCTGTTCGAGATCGTCATGTGCGGTTTGAAGCAATTCTTTTTGCTCTTGAAGGATTTTACCGGCTTTTTTTATCTCGGTGACATCACGTGCAATGCAGTTTAATGATGGGTTTTCATTTTCAGTCACACAATAAAAATTGATATTCCACAAGAAGTGCCTGATACTATTGTCATGGATACGAATTTTGTTTTCAATAACAACATGTTTTTGCTTTTCCTGTATCCATTTGGCAATATTTGATTTAGCAATTATGCGATCTTCAGTTTCCAGATATTCAAAGGCATTTTGCCCGATAAGCTTGTTGGAATCTTGTCCAAATGTGATTTCAACCGCATGATTGACAAATAAGATTTGTCCATCCATGTCAATTTGAACCACCAGATCATCCATTTCTTCAACCAAAAGACGATATCGGATTTCGCTTCTCTCCAGCGCTTCGAGCGCCAACTGACGATCTGTAATATCACGTGATACGACCGCAACATGTGTGGGGTCTTTATGCTCATCTCGATAACAATAATATCGAACCGAATAAAAACGTCGTTCCTGGTTTTGAAACTGAAACCAGGCTTCATAATGGACTTCCTTTCCAGAAAAACACTCATCCAAATGGTTTTTAATAATATATTGATATGTGTCAGGCCCCCAGATTGTACTGACATCGTGCCCAACAATTTTTTCACGAGGCAGTTTGTGCGCCTGACAATAAGACTCATTGACAGCCTCATAGCGATATTGTCGATCAATGAGTGTCATAAATTCTCTGGAAGAATTGGCGATAAATGCATACTTACGCCATGAATCTTCAAGCTTGTTACGTTCTGTCATATCGCGTGCAATACAAAACATTACCTCCTCATCAAACCATTTGCCTGCACTGGCACAGGTTTCCACAGAAATTTCCTGATTGCGTTTGGTAATCATAGGGATTGATGTGCTTGACATTTTGCCATTTCGCATGTGATTGAAAATATGTAATATTTCTTTTCTGTGTCTGTCCGGATATAGATCGTAAATATATAATTTTTTGATTTCATTCTTCTTGTATCTTAATCGCCTGGTCATGAAAGTGTTACATTGAAGAAGCTTACCATCAATTCTGATAATGAATAAGAAATCGCCTATTTTATCAAATAATTGTTTCAGATTTTTTTTGCTCTGCTCCAATTCAGTTATCTGGTGCATGTGTTAGTTCCTTTGTTTTTGAAGTTTTTTTAAAAACAATAAACTTTTGGGTGTTTTTCCAATACAAAAGGGGATAAATCGCTCAAGAAAATATTTTCCCTCTGTCAAAGCATCATTCGAGTATTTGAGCCGATGGGGTTGATGAATATCATGGTTGGCTATCCAAATCAAATGTTTGACTGTTCCTTTGGAAAGATTTACGATATTAGTTTTTTGATTCACACAACTTGGGCAAAAAATGGCGCCTTTACCAAGATCAAAGCAACATATCGGTCCAGAAATGTCATCCAGTTTTTTTTTGCATTGCGGACAATACAAAAAATTGGGTTGAAATCCTGAAATTACTAAAAAACGTATCTGGAACGTAATATGAAGCACATCTGCCGGCACATTGTTCTGATTGAGCTGGTCAATCACAAATAGAAACAACTGATAAATATTATCATCCGCAGCTTTATCTTCAATGAATAAATGGATCAGTTCTGCCCAATAACTGGCATAAGCTGTGTGAATGATATTTGTCCGGATTCTCTCAAAGGGACGAATCAAAGAGGCTGTTTGAAGTATGGATGGTTTATTTCCTTTTCCAGGTCGAATAATCAGCTCTAGCAAATAAAATAATTCTAGTATTCCGCCAAATCGCTTAACACTTTTCTTGGCAGACTTTGCGATAACTGATACCTTGCCATATTCTTGTGTGATAAACGTTATAATTAAATCTGTATCACCATAATCAATGCGGCGGATTAAAATGCCCTGGACGTTCGTAAGTTCCATCAGACTTCCTTACAATATCTGAAAATATATTCCCCCTTCATATTTCAACGTCGAAAACTGGTCCGAATATCCCTGAACAGTTTCACCTGTACCCAAAAAAAGATATCCATTTTTTTTCAATATTGTAGATATGCGATTAAATAAGCGCTTTTTGAGATCCTCAGAAAAATAAATCATTACATTTCTAATAAATATAACATCAAATGGACCAAATTTTTTTGGAAGGTCCAACAGATTCTGGTATTCGAAGATAGTCATTTTCTTAATCGCATCATTGATTTGCCAGTTATTACCATTTTGATAGAAGTTCTGATTCAAGCGTGTCTCAGGCAGGCCTCGCTGAATCGCAATTTCATCGTATTCGCCAATCAATGCATGCTCTATGGATCTGGTGGAAATATCGGTGCCCAATATTGAGAGACGATTAATAAAATTCTGCCCCTGACTGATTGTTTTTCGAAATTCCTGTGCAGTAATTGCAATGGAATATGTCTCTTGACCTGTAGAACATCCGGCTGACCAGATAGTGATATCTGATGTCTTACTCTTTTGAATAATCGCAGGAAATATGACATCGTTAAGTGCCTTGAATGGATATTGATCCCTAAACCACAAAGTTTCCTTAGTGGTAACAGCCTCAATCATTTTGTTGAGCATTGATTCAGATTGTGAATTTTTAAGCTTGTAATACAGCTCTCCAAAGTTATTGCACAAGGACTCTTTCAACATTCGGGCCAGTCTGTTTTCTAACAAATAACCCTTTGAGTTATCCAGCGCGATGCCACATTTTTCCTGAATTAATCGCCGAAACAAATCAAATTCTTTTTGCGTAATTTTCATTAACAATTATTTTCCATTTGTTGTTTTTGTCAAAGCTTTATCATTAAGAATTTTATCAGTTGACAGAATTAAAATCAATTCATTATTTTGCCGAAGCACGCCTGCCATGAAATCACTCTCAATTCCGCTCACGTTAGCGGGTGCATGCTCAATGCTATCTTGATCTGTTTGAACCACATCACCAATGGCATCAACAAGAAGCCCAACTGGCTCTCGTTTTAACACAATGTTATGACTGTCTTCCGAAAGAACACGTTGCTTGAGCCCCAGGCGAGTGCCCATATCGAAAATGGTGACCACCTGTCCACGAAGATTTACCAAACCGCGTATATGGGGCGGGGAATGCTGCACTTCTGTAATGTCCAATACGCGGTTGATCTCCCGAACTTTGAGCACATCAATACCAAACAACAGTTTGTCTAAACGAAATGTTACAAATTGAATCATACTTTATCCTGTCAAAAATCAAAAAAATTGTTTCATAATTATACACCCTCTTCTTCAAGAAACTGCAAAATTGCGTCTGGGTCAAGAAAAAAAGTTAAATAGCCCTCAATAAATCCAGAACCTAAAAAACCTTTGGGTGTATAAGCATCCCGTGCAATATCTTCTTGAATATCCAAAATATTGATGATTCGTGATACCATAATTCCTGCAACAGGGCCATTGGTTTTTGGAATAATCAGGTATAATTCGTCGAGTTCCGGAAGCGGATTGACCGCCAGAAAATGTTCGAGTCGGATCAGGGGGAGGCCCTTTCCATTGTAATTAATATACTCGCGTTTGCCAACCAGATGAATATTTTCTTTGGATATCAATTCCAGTCTGGATATATTGGATAAGGGCAACCCAAAATATTCATCCAGGGCATTATTGAACAATAAAATGGGTTTGCGTCTGGAGGCTTCTTTCTTGTCGCGTTCTTCCTGTTCTCTCCGACGTTTTTCCTCGGCACTGATTTCTGCAAAGCGCAGGAAAGCGAAATCTGCAATTCCCGCTGTATCGAGAATCATTGCGACACGACCATCACCCATAATTGTTGAGCCAGAAAAACACTTACAATCTTTAATATGTCGAGAAAGCGGTTTGACAACAATTTCTTCATTATCAAACAACTGATTCACAGCCAACCCGAAACTATTGGTCCCTACCCGAAGCACGACAATATTGATATTTTTTTCCAATGTGTTGAGTTTGGATACTTCCAGAAAGCGGCCACTATTTTCTGTATCAACAGTTTTGGGTAATTCTCGTTTTATTTGTATATCTTTCGATTTCAGTCCTAAAACCTCATTAAGCCAAACCATTGGCAACAGTCTTTCTCTTAAACGCAACACTGTGGCATCACCAACTTTTTCCATTCTTCTGGAGATTTCCGATTCCTTAATAGTGACAAGTTCCTGTACATTGATCTGAGGGATTGCAAATATATAATGACATGAGCCGACAATCAATGATGGAATAATACTTAACGTAAGAGGTAAACGAATGATTACCATTGTCCCATTGCCTACAGTCGTTTCTAAATCGACATGACCGCCCAATTTTTCAATATTCGTTTTAACCACATCCATTCCGACACCACGACCTGAAAGATCTGACACTGTTTTTGCAGTGGAAAAACCAGGCAAAAATATCAAATTGGTTTTTTGTTTTGTGCTCATTCGCGCGACCTGTTCCTGGGTCACCACATTGCAGCTGATAGCCTTTTCTGCCACGGCATCAGAATCAATACCGCGTCCATTGTCTGAAATTTTAATAATGACTTGCGAACCTTCATGACTGGCTGTTAAATGAATAAGGCCAGTTTCCTGCTTATTATTTTTTACTCGAACTTCAGGTGGCTCGATGCCATGATCCAGGCTGTTACGAATGATATGTGTCAAAGGATCGGATAGATTTTCCAAAATGGATTTATCCAGTTCAACTTCACCGCCATCAATGATTATTTCTGCCTTTTTGTATAATTGTCGCGCAATATCTCTGACAACCCGCGGAAATTTATTAAAAATACTGGAAAGTGGCTGCATTCTCATCCGCATGATATTTTCCTGTATTTCACTGGTCACCAGATTAACATTTTGCATGACATTGATTAACCTGGGATTGTCCACAACCTTTTCTTCAATTTCCTGACGCAATTGATTTCGTCCAAGAACCAGTTCTCCTGCGAGATTCATGAGACGATCAATGAGATCGACAGGCACCCGAAGATTTTCTGTAATATGTGCCTGTGATCTCTTCTGTTGACGCAAAGGAAGTGTCGGGGGGGGTAATACTTTCTTTGATTGCGGTTCTATTCCTACAGATTTATTGGCCAAATGAGATTCTGTGGGTTGAATTTTTTTTTGATGATCTTTTGTATCAGTTTGATTAATTGCATTTAGCAGGTCTTTTGACAAAAATTGATAAACCTGTTCTTTAGGAAAGTCCAGGCCATTGCACAACAGCTCTCTTTCCATAATTGTTGAAACCAACATGTGGTAATATTGAGATTCAGGATCAGATATGTTTCGATCAAAATCGTGGGTAATGCATTCTCCCAGTGATTTCATATCATTCAAGATCTCATTGGTATCGACGGCTTTGTCTTTAAGGTCTTTTTGTTGATCAATCCAGACCACAAACAACTGTTTCTTTTTTTCAAGAATGGATTCAATTTTGCTGTTATCAATTTCAAATGTTACCTTATCTGGTCCAGATGCTTCCAATTTGAGTCCTGTGCCTGTTTTTAAGGAAGAAATATTCATATATCTGGCGTTAGTTTCTTGCGTGGATGTTGCAGAAATTATTGCGCCATTATAGACATCATCAATCTGTTGTAATTTTTTTTTCTCAGGTTTATTTTTGGTCACAGCGTCTGGCGTTTGAGTGTCTTTTTGTTTTTTCTTTGAAAGTTTTGTATCAGACCGCTTGTCTGATATTTCTGGCTGTGCGGCCTTAATTTGCTGAATAAGCGTGGTTATTGTTTCAGAGGGAAAAATGTAAACCTGTTCGCCTGGGATATCAATAGCGCTCAATAGCAAATCTTTTTCCAAAATTGTAAAAATCACCATGTGAAATATTGCAGGTGTTTTATTATCTTTGCTTACAAAGTCAGAATACAGGTAAGTTCCAAAGGAGATCATATCATTAAGAAATTCTTCAGGCGCTCTATCTTTATCTAAAAGATCTGTTGCTCCATAAACCCAGATAGCATACATTCGTTTTTCTTCATGATAGCTATTGAATAATTTTTCTGGATCAATTTTACATACCATATGGTCTGGGCCATGAATATCGATATGAATCATGAAATCATCAGTAAGCTGAATTTTTCCATTCTCAAGTTGACTATCGGTTTCAACTGAAACAGAAATAACGTCAGATTCCTGAATCTCATCAGATCCTTCATCTTGCTGTGACATATCAGGTAAGACTTCAGGCTCGAGGCTCTTTGGCTGAACTAATTGTTCAGATTGAGACGAGGACTCCTCTGAAACCATTTCTGTCGTATTATCATCTGCCGGAACGAAGTCTATGATATCAGGTTTTTTTTCTAAATGAGAGGTTTTATTTTCGGTATGTTGGGGCTGCGGTGATGATGATTCTGTTTGGGACTGTCCTTCAAGAATATCATTCAATCGTTTGATTTCTTCAGTACAATCAACCTGATTACTGGCATGGACATCATCAATCATAAAACTGAGTTTATCCCCACTTTGCAATAATGCGTCGATATTGTTGGCATCAGGAATCATTTTTTTATTCCTGATCTGCATGAGCAGGTTTTCCATAATGTGGGATAGTTTCATCAAAGAATCAAAACCAAGCACGCTTGACGAGCCCTTGATACTATGAATGGCACGAAATGCACGATTGACAACCTCTGATGAGACATTCTCGCCTTCTTGTTCCATGAGTAATAAGTCTGGCTCCAAAGAATCGAGGTGATCCCGACTCTCTGCAACAAACTCTGAAATTAACGTATCTTCAGTAATTCCTGCCATAATCTATACCTTGAATCTTTTCATACTGTTACCAAGTTTATCTGAAAGCACAGTCAAGTCCTCAACAACTGCCATGGAATCGGTGGAAAAAGTCCGGGTCGCCTGTACAGTCTCTTTCATACTTTTAACCGCTTTCATGGCATTTTCTGTATGCCGAGCGGATTCAACCGCTTTTTCAGCAATGGTTTCCATCTGAGAGGCCTGATCATTAATCTGATGAGAAATATCCACCCCCGCGTTAATAGACTCATTAACAGTCTTGACTGATTCATCTGCCTGCCGGGCACACTGATTGACATTCTTTGATACAGAATCAGCCGAGCTGGCAGCTTCAGTAATACTTTTTGCAATTTCATTGGTGGTCGCAGTTTGTTCTTCAACTGCTGATGCAATGGTAGACATAATATTATTGATTTCTGTGATAACGTCAACAATGCTGTCAATGGCGCGAATGGATGATTCTGTATTGTTCTGCATGCTTTCAACTTTGATCCGAATGGTTTCAGTGGCACCAGCAGTTTGCCTGGCCAATTCTTTAACTTCATTGGCAACGACAGCAAAGCCTTTTCCCGACTCACCCGCGCCAGCGGCTTCAATTGTAGCGTTAAGCGCAAGTAGATTGGTTTGTGATGCAATATCATTGATAAGTTCAACGACAGCGCCAATTTCTTTGGCCGCACTACCGAGGCCATTCATCATTTGTGAGGCCTGATTGGCCTTGTCAGATGCTTCCTGCGTCACATTGGCCCCACGACCTGAGCTTCTTGCAACTTCATTTAACGATGCATACATTTCTTCGATTGCAGTTGCAACATTGTTGACCGATTCTGACATTCGTTCGGCAGAGAAGGCAACCTCGTTCAAATTTGATGAAATATCGCGTGTGGCATCACCGCTTGTCTGAATATCTTTGGCAATATTACTGGCTGAACTTGCAAATGTAAGCATTTGTTGACTCATATCCTGTGCAACAGATGCAACCTCTGCAATTAACTCTGTTAAATTTGACGTTGCCCCCTCTGTTGTTTCAGCCTGCTTGCTCATATCTGCCATACGTTTTTGTAAATCGTCCGCTGATTTTTTCAGCGTCTTTGAAACCTGAGAAATTGTGGACACTGTTTCATTATTGTTTCTAACAATATGTTGCATGTTTTCCATACCGGAATTGAATAAATTGGCAAAATAGCCAATTTCATCAGAACGATTGCCAAGATCCAACCGCATTGTCAAGTCACCATTGACAATTTTATTAAACACATTTCTTGTTGTTACCAGTTTTCGGCTAACATATTTAAATACAAAAAATATGGACAGGCCAAAAACAAAAACAAAAACTAAAGATAGCGTTATTGCCAAAAAAACAGCGTGCCCCATTTTGTTATGAAAGAATATTTCTTTTTGCAAAATGGCTTTCTCGACAATTAATGTATGATAACCAGTACCGACAATCCAATTCCAGGGTTCAAAATATTTGACGTAAGATTCCTTGACAGAATTTTCTGAAAGTTTACTGTGCGGCCATCGATAACGAATCATCAGGCCTTTTGGTTTATTTTGAACCATTGATACGATATTTTCAAAAAAAGGTAAATTTGAATCTTCAATAACAACAGGCCTTCCATTGGGCAAATATTCTTTAACAGATAAGCCTTCAAGTTTACGATTCTCGCCATGCATAATCAGATGAAGATCTGTATCCATAATCCAAAAATAGCCATCTTTCCCATAACTTAAAAGTCGTATCATTTCAATGGCTTTGTTTTTTGCAGCTTTGATATCAATATTGGCATACATGCCGGTACCCATGATCCAACCCCAGGGTTTGAAATATCTGATATACGCTATTTTTTTGCGATTTTTTTCCCAATCATTGGGATCAGACCATCGATATTGAAGTATCGCGCCATTGGGGTAGTTTTCTTTAGCTTTTTGAACCATGTATTTAAAAAGAGGAATTTTACTTCCTTTTGCAGTAACCATCCGACCATATCGTTTATAATTTGACAGGTCTTGCCCCTCCAGGTTACGAAACGCTGGATTGAGAATCATTTTATATTGGGAATTCATAATCCATACATAGCCATCTTTACCATATTTAATTGACTCCAATAATCCCAATACCTCTTTTTGTGCAGCCATTTCTGTGAATAAGTCAGGGGTGCCTGACTTATTGGCCTGCGTAATTTTTTTGTACTGATCCTTGAGCAGATTATAAGGCATGTCCAATAATAACTTCAAACGATTTTTGTAATCATCCAATAATTGAGTTTCATCATTCCATTGTCGTTGGATGCGATTCAACAGAACCATTGCAGTATTAAGTTGATCTTTGAGATATGCATGTTTGAGTTCATATTGCTCTTCTTTATATGCATTGATTTCAGTATTAATCATTGATTTTTCAATGTAAGCTGAAACAATGACAATTGTACCTGCTGCGCCAAAAATAAACAAACCAAACAAAATTATTAGTTTATCTCTGATTTTCATTTTTTTTAATAACATGCGACTACTCCATATTTACTGGCAATCTCACTTATATATCAATTACAACACGATTACGACCACTTTCTTTGGCTTCATATAACATTTCATCTGCCTTTTTAATCATGCTTTCCAAAGAGTTTTGTATGATTGTACAAACACCGGTAGAAATGGTCAGCTTGATTATCTTGCCATCAGCCTGTATTTCTGATTTTTCGATCATCTTCCGAATCTTGCCAAAAACAAGTAATGCGCGCTGACGATCAACATTTGTCAGAATTACACAAAATTCTTCACCACCACATCGCGAAACAACATCAGTTTTACGAACATGTTCTGTCAAAAGGTTAGCAACATGTTTCAGGGCAATATCACCAACATCATGACCATAGGTATCATTGATTTTTTTAAAATAGTCAATATCAACCATCCCTACAGCAATGGCCAGATTATCGCGCATTGCGTTGGAATGAAGGTTATTTCCAATTTCATAGAGATATCTACGATTATAAAGACCTGTTAAATAATCTCGTATGGATGCCTCTCGTATTTCATTAATTAATTCAACAATTTCAACATTTTGTGTGACTCTACAATAAAATTCTTCATTCAGAAAAGGTTTGGATAAAAAATCATTGGCCCCCTTTTTTAAAAATTGAGCGGAAAGGGTTTCACTGGTATTGGCTGATAATCCAATAATGGCCATCATGTCTTTTGTAAAATCTTTTCTTAATTCGGAAACCAGTTCAAACCCATTCATGTTTGGCATTTCATAGTCTGTCAATATGAGTTTGAGATCCGGATGTTGTTTAACCATTTTCAAGGCATCAAGACCATCATTGGCAGTAATGACATTAAACTTGTGCAGCGAGAGAAGTCGTGAAATCAAATGTCTGAATGTTGCAGTGTCATCCACGACGAGCGCTTTGATTCTTCGATTATTTCTGAGACGTTTGATTAAATGAATCACATAATCTATCGCATGCATGCCTTCTTTGACAATATAATCCACGACATTTTTTGATAAAATACGCTTTCGAACTTCATCATCAAGGGTGCCTGTAAGAACGATTGATGGGATTTCTCTTGCAAGAACCAGATCGACAATTTCACCATCTGGCGCATCGGGCAGGTTTAAATCGAGTATCGCCAGAAAAAAAGCATCATTCTCTTCAAGTATTCCCCGTGCTTCTTCATAACTGTGGGCAACCTTTGTAATAAAATCCAATTCCTGTGTTATTCTTGAACTGATCAGTCTTGCCACAGCTTTATTGTCTTCAACAACTAATATGCGTTGTTCGCTCATAGAGATTTCCTTGTCTTACGCCTGATTGCTCAGTTTGGCTATCAGGCCATTTTTTTTGCAATATGGATACTTTCATAATATCTGAAAATAATCAAGGTTTCAAGGCAAAGCCATTATAAAATCAATATGATCAACAATTACGCAATATTCATGCCATTTTCAATGAAATTATTCATAATGTGATTATTATAATTATCTAAAATATAAGAAAATAAATTGAAAATCAATTTCAAATTATTACAATTTTATAAATTGATTTTTACAAACACATTGGCACAAAAATTGCCTTTTAGCCTATCAATGTATGCAATCAAACGAAGAAAAGAAAGGGATTTTTTTTATGTGTAAGGGGAATAAGATTTATACCATAGGTATGATATTTATAATCGTGTTTATCAATTTTCCAGAAATCTATGGCAAAGAGTTATATGAGCATCCTGATACCACAAATCGAGAAATCATTTTTGATAACCTTTCAATCAGTGAAACCTCAGGTTTGGAGCATGTTCAACTGGAGACATTTTTATTGCAATTCTGGTTTTATGAGATGGCTTTTAAATTAATATGGGTTGCAACCGGTGTAATTGTATTTTGTTTTATTTTTATATGTAAAGGTTTTTTTCGTTTATTTCGTCATGGCGTTATTTGATGAGAGTAAACAGTATTATTTGTGAAGATGCCGATTTAAATAAAGATTTTTCAGAAATTGCAGATACTGCAACACACATATTTTTTTTACCTGTTCTATCAAACCAGATATAATCACTTATATAGCCATTAATTTCAGGTGTTTTCCATAAAGGCACCATATGCATCCCATTCCATTTGAGACAGGTTATAATACCACTATCAAAATGACGATATCGTTGAAACAAGCGACTGCCTGACGAAGCATGCTGTTTTGAAACAATGATTTCATCCATATGATCCTGATCAACGTCATCAACCAGTATCCGCTGATTCAAATAGAGAAATTTTTCATTTTCATGCGGTGCTTTGCGTGATGAATCTTTGGGAAAAAACAATATTTTCTTTGATTCTGCATACAATGTCTGACTCAACCATTTGGAACGAAAAGAAGCATCAAGAATTTCCATTCGGTTATTGTCTCGAATGATCACATAAGATTTGCCAGAGTCAGTCAATTGTCCCTGATGAAATGATGCAAAATGACTGTTGGGTGGAATGAATTGCGTTTTGTCCACAATCAGTTTGTTGTTGTAATACTGTAGCATACATATTTTTTTTGAAAACAAATTTTCAAGCGTTTGTTTTTGTCCGATAAGATGCACAGTCTGGTCATGACGTCGAAAGCATCTAAAATAAAAAGGTTCATCCTGCAAACGTACCTGAAATGCGTCCTTATCCCATGTCAGAATAAAAGATACAAGACGCCTACTCAGCTTATGGATTGCAGTCACATAAAATTCGGGTTTTTGGTCATTGTCAATATCTGCGGCATCCAACCAGATAATTCTGTGGGTCCGATCAGCGTTATAATAACCCATCATATGGAGAGAATCGGTTGCAAAGTCAAACATGTATACGCTGTGGTCATCAGCAGCAACCAGCTCAGGGAAATTATCTTGATTAATATCAGCAACAGTAATAGAGTTGATCGCAATATTCAGTTCAGGAAAGATTTGATAGGTAAACGCTCCAATTGTTTCTCTCTCATCCCTTGTATTTTCGGGTGCAAAACGTTCCTTACAGATCACTTTTTGAATCGCCTGACTCATTTCATCAATTTTAGGAATAACATCGTTTTCTGAAGAAGCAGTCAATGAATGTGAGAATCTGGGCTTTTGTTCATTTAATGCCCATATTTGGGCGTCAATACTGTATTGCCCGCCAAAAATTGAAACACTTCCTGTGAGAATAAGTGTTAGCCCATTGTCCCTGGCAATTTTTTTAGACTGTTCAATATTCAAAGATGCAGATGATGCCATGTTCATACTGCGATAATCTTTTACAATCATACAGTTTTTTGAGCTGAGTCGGGAAAAAAACATGTCGCTGATCATTTTTTTCAGTAGCGACTGGTTGGTTTTGTCATTGATTGTAAATGGACATATCAGTAGCCCATCTTGATTTTTAGACCATGAATTTGTACTATAAATTAACAAGAGCCCAATACAGAGCGCAATGTGTATTGTATTATGCGAATTTGACATTGTATTCTCCAAGGGATCAAATCGACCCAATGTTTGTTATGCTGGTTTGACTTGTTGCAAACTGTGTTTATCAAATCTTAAATGCGAAAATTTCATAAACTTTAGGGACGCACGCCCAAAAAGTTGAAAATTATCGTTGCTATATACGTTTCGGAAATCTCTGAAAATAAGTTCCTCATTTATTAATTGTTCATTTTTGTTTTTGAACCAGGATTACACTGAAGAAGATGAATAATATGAATTAAAAGTGTTTTATTTCATCTTATTCATCTTCTTCAGTGTAATCCTGGTTCAAAAACAAAAATGAAAAGTTTGGTACGCATGGGCGCATTCCAAAAAAGTCGGACATACATTGAGGATCATTGAAAAATGATTTATTTCGGC
>Ga0272440_1001909_pt1 | contig 16616 bp, 4 predicted proteins | sample SSMMMBAug17_FD_192440 | JGI IMG/M metagenome (GOLD analysis project Ga0272440, IMG submission 192440) | Marine sediment archaeal communities from Little Sippewissett salt marsh, Falmouth, MA, United States - SSM-MMB-Aug17 | ecosystem: Environmental > Aquatic > Marine > Wetlands > Sediment ... | reverse complement strand
TTTTCGTGGTTTATTGCGCTTACAACAAATAACCAGTTGCGTGGAAGCTCAGCATTCAAGCCATTTGAAAAATATTGTAAAACAAACATAAAATCAATAAACAAATATTGTTACTGTGCCCTACGTCGCAAATTTACGAGGATAACAACCAAGGTCAGCGTGTGAGCGTCAGCGAATCCGCTGAACCGGCTGGTTATGTAAAATATGTTTAATGCGATGTCAGTCAGTCGAAGGTCACAAACTCAATGAAATATGACAGCAATGAACTTAAAGCGGAATTTGAGCTTGAAATAATTAAGTAAGGTGTCACCAGAATTTAATGAGTTTTAAGTTGAAGATTTCTGCTCATTCCAAGGTCAAGTCAGTTTCCTCACTGACATTACTACAATTTCTAACAATTTTCTTAAAACGTTAGTTTTGTCCACCAAAAGGGGATTTTAAGGCCAAAATCAGATCTTTTTTGGGGCTTATTTATTATCATTTAAAGATGTTAGTTTGGTCCGACCCCAATTCCACTAGTATCCTAGTACCCCAATTCCATACTTCAATTCCATACTTGGCAGCATATCAATTTAATTGGGTGCAGATCGTCTATTTCCGAAAATTGGAATCTTATTATTTTAATTGTATTAAGTATGTTATGAATACATATATTTGTTACAACCATTTTAATAATTTGATATAATGGAATAAATTTAATAAAATAAAAGCATTACTGAAATTATTAGAAATATTTATCAAAAAAGTATAGTTGATGCAATTTTTTGCAAAAAGTTAACTTTTTGCAAAAAATTTATTACTCATTTAAATAGCTATAATATATTTAATATCAATTAGTTAAACAAGGATCAATATGAAACTTAGTATTTACAATTTTAGTTAACAGATTGAAATAAATATGTATCAATTAAATTTAAAGAGAAAATGTAAACTTGTATATTGTTGAATTTATTAATTTTAATTTTCGGAAATAGACGATCTGCACCCATCAATTTAATTGGAAAATATGAGTTTTGTCGAAATCAAATAAGTCTTAATATTCAAGAGTTATAGATAAAGCATTGTTGAATTCTAAAATCAATTTTAACTCTCAAATGCTTTAATATCATATGCTTGAAGGTGGTCGTCGGAAAAATTGCGGTTTTGGTCAAAAAACCCCTTCTAAAAAAAATCCGAACAATATCTTTAGAAAAGATACAGTTCGGATTAATTTAAAACTGCAACGTTGCAAAGATTATGAATTAGTTAATTGTTCCATCGGATAATTTTCTAATTTGATCTCTTACATTGTTTACATCTAAAAAATTAACATTCCGCAAAGCCATAGAGGTTGGATGCTCAGATAACACCTTAAATTGAATAATTGCAATAACTCCTGAACCTTCAGGCGCAAATTTTTCATTTATTCCTGGCATTGAATTGGCAATATTAATTAAACCGGGTTTGTGCTCGACAGCCTTAAATGATAGTGTTTCGCCACCATTTATTTTTAGCAGGTTTTCAATTCCATTGTATTGTGAATCTTCATAACCGCCAAGAAACTGAATTAGACCGTCATCAAATTCAATTTCAACCTGGTATGTATCTAAATTGTACACTTCACTGGCAATAACAGCAACCCAAATAATATCATTTTTATAGGCTACGACACTGTTTTCAATAGAATCAGTCCGAATATCCATATCAAGGCTACAACTCGCGTTTGAATTTGGCCCTGCAAAAGCGTTCGATGAAAAAAACAACAAAACAAACAAGATAATTGGGGTTATTAATTTTTGACTATTCATTATTAATTCCTCCTTATTTTAAAACCTAATCATTATTATGATGCAGGGCTCTAAAAGCCCTGCATGCTATAACACGTTTTTTGACAAACAGAAATCAAAGTTCTGTTTCAGACTTATTTGGTATCCTCTGTATCACATTTAAGGAGCCATTCTCCTGCAAATTTACCAAGATCAAGGTAATTGATGACATCCAATGATTCCACATCAGTCGTAAGATCCAAATTGCATTTTTCACAATCTGACCATCCTGTTTCAACTGAGGTTTTCAACCAGCAATTCGCAAATATGCCGAGATCCAAATAATTAACAATACAATCCCCATTAAAATCCGATTTAAGTTCAACAGGATCTTCACCCAAGATTATACCACCTTTTAAGTTTTCAATTTTCTCATTCTTTTCATCACAATCATTTTGAAAAGAAACATTTTCAATTGTCAGCGTTTTATCACCATATTTATCAATTACTTCAAAAAGCAAAAATGCGATTATGCCAGAACCTTCCGGAGCTTCATCACAGCTTTTCCCTACTAAGGTATTTGCAATTGTCACTCGATCGTTAACATTTCTGTCCATGAATCCAATTGTTGTACCTCCGTTGATATTCAAGAAAGAAGGCGTTCCTCCTTGATTATCTTTTTCAAAAGCATCTATATATTCTAGTTTATCAGATTCATATACAATATCGAATTGGAAAGTATCTAAATTTGTAACATTTTGAGCAACGACACCAATGTAAACGTAATCTCCTGCCTCAAGTATCCCTGGAGTTTGTTCCTCTATACCAACATATGAAACCATATTTTGCTCATAAGGAATGTCACTACTGAGATACATATCCAACGCAAGGCCTGATCTTGGGCAGGTATCTGGGATTACGAGAGAAAAGTCAGCATTTAAATTTTCGGTAGAAATATATTCAAGATAAGCACCTGTTGGTTCACAATTATCATTGATATCATTATTATCAATATCAATAAAGGCTACAATATTATATTCTTTATTGTACTGTTCGATTTCAGGAACAACAAGTTTATAGGGCATTGAATTCGGAAGTTTTTCAGTAATGGTTATGTCATATAATATTGGAGAAACATTTACCTCTGAACTGCGATTAAATAATACCTGTACTTCGATATATTTTCCGATAATATCTTGAAGTTCAGCACCATTTTCAATTTCAATAAATTCTTTTGTCGTAAGAGTTGATTGAGTATCTGATGCTCGAACGAATGTTTTAATGCTTGTACCTTCAGGTTCTTCTGAAGTCCATTCCAGCTTTGTCCATTCTGCCTGTAGATTCGAAGACGAGTGAATAACATTCCATGATCCCTGGGCAGCGGTCTGAACTGCAATTATACCTGTCATATCACTATAGTTATACGGTCTTGCGCCATCTCCAAGATCCACAGTCAGATCAACAGTCCCAAGATTATCTTCTCCTCCATTGGGATCAATTCTCATAACATTACTGGAATTCTGATTTGAAACCCATACAAAACCATTAGCATCAACAGCGACACCTGTTGGGCACTTGCCGACTTGTATATACTTGAGAAAATTTCCATCATTATCAAGCCTGCAAACTTCACCAATTTCCTGACTATCGTAGCCATGGCTATTTGCAATCCAAACGTTATTATCTATAGGAGTAACGGCAACACCTCGTGTACAGCCGCCACCACCGCTTGTTTTGGGGAATCCTTCATAGATATTTCCATCTGAATCTATTTTATAGATAGTATTTTGAATTCCTTGAGCATGCCAAATATTACCATAATTATCAATGCTCATACCATAACCATCGGACATTTCGATAAATAATGTTGAATCATCTGAAGTATCTTCATGAGTACCGTTGGTATCGTATCTTAACAGGCCAAATGGACTTCTGCTTGAGGACCATAAAACACCATGCTGATCAATCAGCCCACCGTATCCACCATACTCAAGATCCACAGTAGCTAGGATTTCACCATTAGAACCGTCAATGTAATCAAAAACTTGATTGGTGTATCCACCAATCCAAACATTATTATCTGCATTGACAGAAACATGACGAACAGCCAGGCCGTTTACTCTAACAAACAATAAAATAGCTTCATCATCAGCGGTTTCTACTCCGCCATCTGTATCAAGGCTATCAAGATTTGACCAGTCAAGAATATTTCCCAAGCCTTTTGATGTTTTTATCAAGCCATCGCCATCTCTGTCGACACAGGTATTATAAACAAAGGGAGGTTTAAGGTATTCGCCTTCAGAATTCAATGAACCGTCAGAATTACATCTTGTTCCACCGACAACTAAGCCTATTTTAACAACGGAACCTTTGTCTTCTGTTTCATTACGGTTGCCAATCCAAACGTTGCCATAAAGATCTACCGTTGTTCGAGATGGATTTTTCTCTCTGCTATCAGGCGACGTCCAGTATTCTCCGATTATTTCACCTGTTTCTGTATTAATTCGAACAGCTGTTCCTCTATCTGAACATGCAACAACAATAAACGGAAAAGGTTTATTTTCAGTATTCATCTGAAGTTGATTACTATACGGGGCATCGTGATTAAGATTAGCCAGTGTTCCCTTATCAAAATCAATATCAGATGTGTAAGTTTGACTGGTTTCTGATCCAACATTGTCCCATTCGACTTTGTATATATCCGCATGGGTATAACAGGTTTCATCATCTGCCATGCAAGCTTTTACAACCAAAGTTCCTTCTACAGATTCTTCAAAATTGATGTCACCTTTTATAGTAAAAAATTCAGGAACTTCTCGAATAACGACTGGAAAAGCAGTATTTTTCGCTATGTTAACTCTAGTATAGGCTGCTGAAATCATAATTGTTTGATCCCCATAAACAGAATTAACGGTTAAAGCTCCCTGGCCTGTTATAAATCCTAAATCTGAATCCGATATTGACCATTTGCAATCATCAGTAACAATTACTTCGTCACCATTGTCTAAAATGGCTTTTGCTTCATATTGATGATTACTTGTTTTTTCATTGACCTCTTCAGGTCCTGTAATTATTAAAGTATCCATCTCTGGAATTTTTTGAATTGTTACGAGCTTACTTGAGCTTGCGGTTTTTCCGTGTGCTGAATATCTCGCCATGATAGTAACTTGTTCGTTTGATGAGACATTTTTGCCTGTGAGAATAGCTTTGTTATCTTCTTGAATAACAGTAATTGAGGCATATTCTGGTGCAGAAATCGTCCATATACAAGAATTTGATATATCTTCATCATCTTCGTTTGTCCAATTAGCCGTAGCATAATAATCGCCGTTTTCACCTTCAGTAATTGTATCAGATCCTGATATATCAAGGTATAGTTCTGTTAAATCAAGAATTTTTATGTTTAAGCTATCACATTGGGTAGTCCCTAAATAACTAAAACATGCTTTAACAAAAATTTGCTTATCGCCATCTTGAATCATATTCGCAGATAGAATACCCTGATCTATTGAAGCATAATTACTTGAATCTTCTACAATACTCCAGATAGCAGAATCTGTGACATCGATAATTTCTTCCTGATTATCAATTGTTTGAATTGCTTTTAAATTTAATTGAGCACCTTCATCAATCGAATTTTTTTCTGAGCTAATAGCTATATCCCAGTCATGCAACGGACCAATAATAACAGGGAAAGAAGCTCGATATTCTATTTCTTTATATTCATAACTAACATTAATTGTGATATTTTCGGGGGTATCCACTGTTTGTGTTGTAAGAACTAATTTATTATTTTCCCGATTTAAATCAGCATAGTCATAACTTTTTGAATCCAGAGTATATGATTTCAGTTTGTCTGTAATATCTTTATTAGGATCATTTCTTTCATCAACAAAATAAGCATTTACAGTATATTCAGATCTATCATTAGATTTGACATTACTTTTGCCACTAATTGAGATACGATCTAATTGCGTTTTATCATAAATTTCAACAGTAAAAGATTTCTCCTTGGTAACCTTGTAAGTATACGATGCATTAATATTAATAAATGTAGCTTCATCTACTGAATTAACGGTTAATAAACCATCCTGGCTAATAAAAGCAATGTCTGAGTCTATATCCCAAACAACACTGTTGGTCACATCTTTTTCTCTTAATACCGCATTGGAAAAATATGCAATTACTGAATATCTGTTTTTACTGGTATGTTCGTCTGCGGAACCTTCACCCTTAATCTCCATATAAGTTAGCTCTGTTATGTCTTTTATTGTCAAATAAACAGAATGTTCCCTTGGAGATGTTTTTAGACTTCCGAAATTTTTATAGTAATAGACAGCAGTTATCTTTACGACAGAATCCTGGTCGACATTAAGAGCTGAAAGTTTACCGTCTTTGGCAATCTCAGCATAGTCTGGAGAGTCAACATACCAATAAAGGTTAAAATCTTTATTAAATTCTGTTGAATAGCCGCCGTCAAAATAAGCAGTAATCGTAAATAATGCTTCTGTTTTTCTAGAGCTATTCACCCCATCAGTTTCATTTATATATCGAATTCCATTTTCGTTTAAGACTGTTGAAGGATAATTAATTTCAATACTGTTAAGTCTTTTATCGTATTGAAGAATAGTAACATCGGCAATTCTGTTACCGTCATCTAAAAATACTTCAATAGAACCTGTTCTATCTTCAGCTTGATTGTTTTTATCTACTTTAAAATAAATTGTACCATTTCCTGAACCTGATGCTTCGGACGTGAGTGTTATCCATGATTGTTTAGTGGTAGCAGTCCATCCACAATTGTTTCCAGCGTAACCTCTAATTCTAACCTGAACTTCACCAGTGCCACCTGGATAATCAAAAACTGTTTCTTCAGATACCGTATTTGATCGTAATTGACTTCTTTTTCGATTGTTATGCGATTTTGCAGAAACTACAAGTAATTGCTGACAATTAGGACATTGAGTCACCATTATCCATGGATCTTCTTTAGTTATAATTTCTCTCTCCCCATGAATTTGCTTTAAAATAATATCGGTATCGATATTAAAATCGCAAAAGAAGTAGAAAACGAATTCATTTGACGTATTTTGTGGGTATTCATATTTTTTACCTATTAAATCTGATGCTTCCATATCTGAACTGGAATACAGGTCAACATTTTGTCCTTCTATGTTAACTTCAAAATAGCCATTGGCAGTAGTATCATCCCTTGGTTGAACAACGAATTTTCCAATGGGCGCATTTGTTTTTTCAACTCTTGATGAATAGAGTTTATAAGAAAATTGCCCTCCAGCCCCATAAACAAATTCATCGTATGGAAAAGGAGTATAAGAGCAACCTATAATATCGTTATCATCAGAAGATTCTTGCATTTTTTCAGGAATAAAAATTGTTTTTGATAAATTTATCGCTTCAGCGCCAGTTTCTGCTGATAAATTAATCGAGAAGTTCAAATTTCCTGCGCTTTCGATGTCTGCGGAAATATTCCATGATATTTGTTTTTGTTCATTGGGTTGAAAGTCTCCTAAATTTTTTGTAAATTCTCCGGACAATAGACTTAGTCCAGTTGGCAATGTCAATGTTGCTGTTGCCCCTTTGATCTCAGCATTTCCCGAATTTTCTATATACAATGTTGAAACAAAAGGATTCGGAACAAGGTTGTTATCACTGTCACATTGAAGTTTATCTGGAGCGCTTATAGCAGATGCAAAATTTCCATTAACAATTACAGTCATTGCATTTAATCCATAATACATTACGTAGGTTTTTGTCGTATTAGGGGAAATATCTTCAGGATACCAGTATGCCGCTATAGAAGTATCCGGGTTCCCATCGGAGTTTAAAAAAGGATCTTCTGGATTAATTTCATAATCCCATGACGTTTTAACTATTTTTGTCCAATTTGCAAGAAGCAATCGATCAGGCATTTTATTTACAAAAGTCGCCTTAGCCTGTACAGTTGGATTCGTTAAATAGTCAAAAATATCTATATAAGGTGGGATTGTATTTGAAAACTCTGATTCATAAGTTATAGCACCAACTTCAGGAACTCTGAATGGGGCCCCATCTTCACTCCCCAACATAGTATCAAGCATAATTCTCAAACCAACTGCATGTGAATTAGAATCGTTATTTGTCACTTCATATTTTATTTCTACGGTATCATAAACATTATTACTTAAAGGCGAAACAAGCGTTAAATATTGAGTGAATACGATATTATCTGTTACAGTCCATTTTGTGGTATTTCTATTGGAATCAATTACAGGATAACCCTCCAAAACATTTTGACTCAAATTTTTATGGGTATAATCTGCTCCATCAATTCTTATAGTTGTCACACTTGTTTCTGGTGTAGGATGACCATAAAGCAAAATTTGACCATTTGTTTTACCAATAGTAAATTTGCCTATATCAGTTGAGTCTTCGCTTACTGCTATCTCAATGCTTTCACTTGAAGGACCAGTAGTACGGGTTTCTTTTGATTTAAGAATCATTACTTTACCATCTGATGGAAGAAGAAGCTTTTTATTCAAGGCTGTCATAGCTTCACTTTGAGAAAATGTAGATAATACAAAAAATGTAGATATTATCATCAATGTCGATAAAAATGATTTCATAATTTCTCCTTTTTCAATTTATTAAACTAAAGTTCAAAGTTATTAAATTTAATAGTTAAAAAAAAATATACAAGTAAGTATTGTTTTACAAAATTTTTAATTTGTAAATTTTATGATAAAAAAAACATTTACCAACTTACAGGTAACGAAAACCATAAATACATCATTTTTTTTACACCTCCTTTGCTCGTTTAAAAATTTTAAATTTACTATCGCGAAAATTATTGTTTCTGATATAAATTATTCCCTCTTGATTAGTAAGGGAATTTTAAAAGAATAGAATAATGTGGCCTTAATCATCTTTTAGCCATTTATTGATTGATTTTTTAAAGACGGGAATTCACATCTTTAGATTTGGATGTCATTCCCACATTTAGAGAAGTGGAATCCACAAAAAAAGGGCCGAATCAATAATCAAGGTCAATAAAAGTTGACAGGCCATTAAAAATGGATCAGCCTTTCAAAATTAAGGAGCATCTATTATTTTTTAACAAAAAGGCACTGACTTTGAGTCAAACTTTCAGTTAGCTTTAACCTAAAAGTTTGACTCTCAATCGCGCTTTTGTATTCTATGGAATTTTAGTCCATAGAGATTAAATTGTTTGCCTAAAATGGCACATTCGTTATTGAAATTATCACTCGACGGTTCTTTTGTCTTCCTTCTTCCGTTATGTTATCACCAATGGGATCAGACTCACCATGCGGAATAACTTTTATCTTTGATGTATTAATTTTAAACGTATCAACTATAAATTCCTTCACTTTTTTTGCTCTTCTTTCGGATAAGAGTAAATTATATTTAGAAGGTCCAAGATCATCTGTATAAGCATCAATTTTTACTGTGGATTGAGAGTAATATTTCAAAATAGAGGCTAATTCTTTTATCTTTTCATAATATTTTAATGGGATTTCTGAACTATCCATTGAAAATTGGATGATTAAAGGATCTATTTTGAGTTTTTCAAATTGTAGCAGGCATCCATAAGCATCAACCTTCATGTTTTGAGGAGTGTCGTTACATTGATCTTTGTCATCTCGTATACCATCATTATCTGTATCTGGAGGACATCCTTTACTATCAACAGAATAACCTGAAGATGTTGTCGGGCACTCATCTTTAAAGTCTGCAATGCCATCATGGTCACTATCTTTTGGGCAACCTAATTTATTAACAATTGCACCTGGAAAGTCTAAACATTTATCTTGAAAATCTTTTACACCATCATTATCACTGTCAAGTGCACAACCACATTTATCTACTTTTACGTATAATGGCGTGAAGTTGCATTGATCAATTTCATTAATGACACCGTCCTTATCATCATCCATTTTTCCTGTTTCGATTTTCTTTTTGGGCTTATTACCAAGGTCCCATGAATAGACAAAGCCACATGTCAAGTTAAGGTTGTTATAATGGTTATCAACACTTATCATGTGTCTCAAATCAACTCTTAAGGATAGTTCTTTTGAAAAATACCAATCAAGACCTGAACCATAATTAACTAATGGGTAATCATTGTCAGCTAAATAATCATGATCTATTACCAACAGTCCTAAACCTAATGAAACATATGGGACTAAAGGCTCAGGCCAGGTGGGTATATATTTTTCTGGCGAAAAGTGATACAAAGCATCATAGTGAACTAAAAAACTGTTTGAAGAGTCTTTTATACTTTGTGATAAAAATGGATAATATTTTCCGCAATCAAATTTTCCATAACCTATAGATAGTAAGTTGCTGAAATTCTTATTATACCAGTATTCACCCCCAACACCAATAATTGCATTACTATCCATTTCTTGATTCCCTTCAAATATATATCCACCAATGAAAGGATAAATAGAAATTGTTTCATCAGAATGGAAATATTGCGATTTTTCAGTATCATCATCTGAAAATGCTTGAGATATTGACAATGTAAAAATAGTAGTAATTATTGCACATATAGTTAGTGTTCTCATTATGTTTTCCCCTTTCTTTTTCTTTAATTATTGTCATTTCTAAATGTTGATCTGCATTTAGTCATAGAACTAAAGAAAATCAAGAATATAAGAAATAACACTTTCAAAATGCTATCATGTCCAATTAATCTGTTCGTTTCAATGAAACAGCCTCCGCCATCACTGTTCTCATCTTTATTAATACGAATCGTTATAATTTCAGAATCACTTTGCTGGGGAGTACCATCATCAGTTACGATAAATTTAATTTGATGAGTCCCAATTTGCTTGTATGTTGCCACCCAAGCAAACATTCCTGTAGTGGTATTAAAAACGGCTCCTTTTGGCAAACCAGAAGCTTCAAATGTAAGATTATCTCCATCAGGATCAACAGCACTTACAACAAAAGATATTTTTTGCCCTTCAGTAATAGATTTGTTTCCAATCGGTGATAATACAGGTTGCCAATTCACAGGAACATCAATGTTAAGTAATCCATATTTTTCACCCTGTCCTGTCCAGGTCGGTGGAATTTCAGGAGTCAAAAGAGTCTCATCTGATTGATTTTCAGGATCATTATCTAAAGTCATAGCTGAAGCCGGAATCGTACATTCAGTTTCTGTATCTTTTTTCCATATTTTAATAACGAGCTCATTACCTTCTATTTGAGTATCTGATCCATATATATCAACCTTATAATATGATGGTTTTTCTAAACCTATTACAGCTGAACCTGCATATTGAAAACATTCATAACCATTATTCGATGTGCATGAATCTTTTGTTTTAATAAAGACTCCTATTTCGTCATCATTATCGACAATTCCAATATCACCCATCTGAATATAACCGCTTAATGAGCAATATCGGACAGTTTCTTCTATTTCAGGAAAATGTCTTTCTGTATCTTGAACCCCTATCTCACTTAAATGATTGACACTTATAAATACTAAACCATCATCTTGAACGACAAATGGCAATGGTTCATTTCTAAATCCAACTGTATTATCACCTTTTTCATCAACTGCAAGCCACAGCCTTCTTTTTGAATCAGAAATTTTTTCAAATCTATCAAAAAAAGCTGCTTCATTATTAGTGATAAGCGGTAATGTGATTGCAGGTGCTTTTGATACTCTTCCTGATTTATTTTTATGCCAAAAGGGATTGTATTTGACCAAAGCGCCTTTATTTTCTCCCTGCGATATTCTCAAATTTACTGACGCCCCGTTGGCAAGAGCATTACCACCTAATGTATAAAAGCTAACATTTGCAACAAGCACATTATCGGGCTTGATTGTTTTAAATCCAACTTCAGTAGGGTCTATATCGTAATAATCGTTAAGGTAATTGTAATGAAGATTACCTTCACTCACATTATCTATTGAATCATCAATAAAAAGGTATTCCAATGGTAATGGCGGTATGGTTACTGAAGTCTGACGTTCATTTCCATTAGTATCTTTAACCGTTACGCCAAATGATGTACCAATCTGCGGATAAAATTCTTTTTCTCCTGTTGTAACATAAACAGTTTCTTCACCACCATAAAGGTTTTCAAAAGATTTTTGTACTTGGGATTTATGGTCTTGATAACTATTGTCAGATCCAAATGATATATATGAAACGGTATATGACTGAATAAGGTTACCTTCATTGAAGAATAGAAACTGTGTTTCATATGTCGTATCACCCATTTCCGGAGTATCTATTTCTTTGACAACAAAGCAATCGCTGGTCGACCACGAATAGAGATATGGATTTCTCTCGTTACCCTCTCCTACTACACTTGGAATAGTTACAGGAGTTGAGTCTTCACCACAATCTATTTTCATCAAATAGTCTGGCATATAATGCTTAACAACGCTAAGTGTAAAACCATTATCAGATGTGGTATGAGAAGCCGTAATCTTCGATTGTTGTGGGTTAAATGATTCGTTGGCTTCTAATAGCGCTGTTATCTCAGTATCTCGCTCAACATCAATGATGGTATCAAAAGGATTATTATTATTCATATGTTGATAAGGTGAATATCCTGGACCATTGATATACAAACGATAAGAACCCTCTTTAAGAAATCCATTAATAACTTGTTCCGTTGAAGTTCCTTCCAGTACTTTATTGTTTGAATCAGTATCAATCAGATAATAGTTATATTCATCACCACTTTGATAATCATTAGACAGATGAACTTCAATATTATAGCTTCTTTCAATCGGTGTTAATTCAGGTAAAGCGAAGGAATAATACAATGCTTTATCATGCAGCAGGATACGTTCCTTATATTGGAAAGGCAAATACTTCGTATCTTCATCATCAGAATCATTGACAGATATTTTGATAAAATAGGATTGCCAGGGAATCGTTTCAAAAGTAAATTTCCCATTGGTTTGAACCATTGTTTCTAACGTTTCTCCGTTCAATGGATTGATAGCAACATCTTGAAAAATGGGATCCAATAATTCAACTTTAATATCAAGTGACGGATCGGGAATTAGTTCTGTCGGAATATTCAAGATATTACCTATAATTGAACTATATTCATCCGTAACCGTCCATTCATATATCGTTGGCATGGCTTCTGATTGCCAGATACCGTCATTATCTTTACCAATTACGTATAATTTATGCGTTGTTGGGGAAAGTTCAGTTAGCACAATAGATTCGCTTATTAATCGTTCACTTGAATATTCTCCATCATCAACTTTGTATTTATAAGCAACAAAATCTGAAGTTGCATCTAATTTAAAAGTTGCATTTGTTAAGTAAGAAGGACTGGAAGGAGCCGTTATGACGGGTATCATGGGTTTAGACTCAATTTCTAAAGGATCCGGTAACAAATACTTTTCATAGATTTCGCTGTCTGCAAATTGATAGGAAATGTATGAATTAATTTTTTGAACTTCTGCTTCTGCTTCCTGAGAAATATTTACATGATATGTAACATTAAATATATCTTGAGTCGGAGGAATATCTTCCCATTTGAATTCAATTATTCCACCCATTAGCTTCGAAACAACTATAGAATCAGTCGAAGACTCAACAGTGTTATATTCCCAGTCTTTAGGTAAATTAACAAATAATTTCAATCCAGATAATTGATGTAAAGCACTATTTCCTGAGCTATATTGCATTGATGCAGATATTGCTATGGATTGCCCAATCCCAAATAATCCGTCAGCGTATTGAGTGGCCTCAAAGTCTTTTCTTAAGACAAGAGAACTTTCAGGTGTTTCGGTAATAATTGTACCGCCAAGATTATATTCAACAATAGCAGAAATCATCTTTGTTTCATTAGTCGTTTGATCCGGAATGTTTAAAATATAAGAAAATTCAACAGGATTTCCCGGAATCGTCGACCATGAAAAAATGACATCTCCATTAGTGTCAACATCACTTGAATCGGGTCTATCATTGCCATCCGTATATAAGAAATCCCAATCTTCCGGAATTTTTGCTTTTATATTAAGGCCTGATATATCTCCAAAATAGTTTATTTTATTATCAACGGTTAACTGAGTTCCGGGGATATAAACCGGTTTGCTCGCATGAGTTATTTTTAAATAAGGTCTGGCTGTTATATCAATTGGCGCAGGTGATGTCATCAGTTCACCTGAATCACGAATATAAATAGCCTTTGTGTTGATTTCTATTGGTTGATTATCTGAAATATCCGGAACTTTGAGGTAATAATCAAAAGCTATGGGGCTTTCTGGTATAGCATTTAATGAGAATTGGACAATATTATCAGAAACTAAAGTTTCAGAATCAAGAGTTGTTGAATAATACGTCCAGGAAGCTGGAAGTTCAACTTCATATTTGAACGAATTAATACTCCCTGTATATTCAATAATCGAACTAACTTTAATACGTTCTCCGGCGGAATAATAATTATTTGCAGTGTGCGTAACCGTTAAATATACTGATCTATTAATCCCCATACTCTCGGGTGATGCCGTCAGTAAACCATCATTTCGTTTGTATTCAACGGTAGATTCAATATATTTTGTTTCTTCAGATGTATTTTGAGGCACATAAAGTAAATAGCTAAATTCTGCAGGAGTTGCTGGAATGGTTTCCCATTCAAAAATGATGTCAATACTACCTGAGTCATACAAAACGTGTGACGGCACTGATTTCCCGTCACACGATCTATATTCCCATCCTGAAGGAATTTGAACACGGTATTTCAGAAGTGTCAGATCTCCTGTATAATCAATTTTGTTATTTATCCGAATGGTCTCTCCTGGTGTATAAATACCATTGCTGCTATGATATACAATTAGAAATGAAGATCTATTGATTTCCAATGAAGCAGCAGAAGTTTTGTGCATTTCATCATCTCTGTAATATGTAACCATAGCATTAATCTGAACAGAAGAAAGGGATTGTGTTTCCGGAACTTCCAAAACATATTCAAAATCGATTATATTTTCAGTTACTGTATTCCATTTCAGGTTTAGTTTTTGTGGAATAGAGTCATCCACTATGTCTGGTTGCTGTGCTCCAGATATAGATGTATATGTCCATCCTTCTGGTAATGTAATTTCACATTCAAGTTTTGTAATGGTTCCCGAATATGTCATTGTATTGAAAATAGTAATTTTTTCACCTGGTGTGTAAAAACCATTGCTGCTATGGTTAAAATTTAAATACAAGGCTCGATTCAAAGCAATTGGAGCCTCAGGTTGTACTGTTTTTTCTTCCTGATCAACTTGATAGGTCAAGGACGAATTGATATATTGAGTATTGTATCCTGGGTCTTCAGGAATTGAAACTTCATATGTAAATTCAATTAAGTTATCAGGAACTGCACTCCATTTCATTTCATATTGATTATCTGCAACTTTCGTAATTAAGTCGGGTGTACTATCCCCTGAAAAACTCTCATAAGTCCAGTTATCAGGCAATGTGATTCGAAAAGCTAAATCAGTTATTTCTCTACTATAAGTAATTTTGTTTGAAATACTTACTTTCTCTCCAGGTCTATAGACATATACATTACTATTATGCGAAACCGTTACAATTGCTTCTAGTTGAATAACTGTCCAGGAAACAGTTGTTGGAGTTAGTTGCCAGGCGCCATTAGAGTTTTTTCCCAGAACATATATGATATGATCTCCAAGAGAAAGGCTTGATAATTCAAGAGGTTGTTCGACAGCTATATCTTCGGAATAGTCTTGTTCGTCATCTAATTTATATTGATAGGCAACAACATTATTACCGCCGATCGTCAGAGACAGACTTGTTATCGTTGTTGGTTCAGATGGTATTCCGCTAATAATAGCTGTTGGTAGTGGAATGTTTGGAGTATGAATCAAACCATGCTTTAATTGTTCTATGGTTACATCTACATCATCTTTATTGACAAAGTGGACATTTGATAGCGTTACGTCAATATCACTATCTGCATTCAACACTTTAAATAAAGCAAAAGCGATGATACCACTTCCATCTGGAGTTACACTTTCATCTACATTTCCGGTTAATGAGCCTGAAAATACAATTTCACCCGGTGTATCTGTTGTTGGTGACATCCATATCGTATTGCCTCCATTCTTCTTCAAAAAGTTTTCAATGGGATCTTCAATACTTGGATAGTCTTCATAAGCACTCACAAATTGAAGTTTTTCATCATCAAATAGTACCTTAGCTTGAAATGTCTTTAAGTCTTGAACATTTTGAGCAACAACCCCAAACGTTACTGTTTCTCCGACATTCTTTGTTATTTCTGATTCAATATCAGCCATTGAAATTTCATCCTGAATATAGTTACGGGTTGTAATATCAAAATCAATAGCACAAACGGATTCCACTACAGGAACTGACTCGATTGTCCATGAAGCTTGAGTGGCATTTCCTTCAGATTGCCATATGCCTTGTGCATTTTTTCCAATGACGTACAGGGTATGTTCAGCAACAGAAAGGTTACTCAAAACTATAGGCTCATCACTCGAATTCTCTTCGGAATAGGTATCTTCGTCATCTAATTTATATTTGTAGGCAACAACATCATTACCTCCGATCGTCAGTGACAGACGGGTTAACGTTGTTGGTTCTGATGGTATTCCGTTAATAATAGCTGTTGGTTGGGGAATGTTTGGAGTATGATTCAAACCATGCGTTAAGCTATCTATGGTAACATCGACATCATCTTTATTGACAAAGTGGACATCTGATAGCGTTACGTCAATATCACTATCTGCATTCAAAACTTTAAATAAAGCAAAAGCGATAATACCACTTCCATCTGGAGTTACACTTTCATCTACATTTCCGGTTAATGAGCTTGAAAATACAATTTCTCCCG
>Ga0272440_1001908_pt1 | contig 16617 bp, 15 predicted proteins | sample SSMMMBAug17_FD_192440 | JGI IMG/M metagenome (GOLD analysis project Ga0272440, IMG submission 192440) | Marine sediment archaeal communities from Little Sippewissett salt marsh, Falmouth, MA, United States - SSM-MMB-Aug17 | ecosystem: Environmental > Aquatic > Marine > Wetlands > Sediment ... | reverse complement strand
CAACGAAATAATTCAAACGAAAACTTTACTGTTTTTATTGTTGGTGGAAGTCAGGGCGCAAGCGCGATAAATAAAGCAATTATTGAGGCCCTTGAACATCTTGACAAACAAAAAGTGTTTTTTATTCACCAGAGCGGTTCTGATGATGAATTAAGGCTTAAAAATGCATACAAACAAAAAAATATTAAGGCAGATGTGCAATCATTTTTTCATGACATGATCACACCCTATCAAAAAGCGGATCTGATTATTTGTCGCGCAGGAGCAACAACTGTGGCCGAGCTAAGTATTTTAGGAAAGCCCGCAATATTTATTCCATTTCCTCATGCAGCAGATGATCATCAAGTAAAGAATGCACAGGCAATTGTTGATGCCGGCGGGGCAGAAATGATTATTGAAAATCAGCTTAGTGGATATCTTCTGGCAGATAGAATTCGATTTTTTGCAAATAATTCAGGTGCATTGGAAACCATGCATCATAAATCCCTTGCCTTTGCCCGGCCCGAAGCCGCTTATCAGATTGCGAGGGGTTGTTATCAATTATCGACAATGGCTTGAAGTTTTTTGATAATTTGTTAAGATTTTTAAAAAATAGAAAAATAGACTATGTTTTACCCTCAAAAATATCCAATCCATTTTATAGGCATCGGTGGCATCGGCATGAGTGCGATCGCTGAAATACTGATTTCGCAAGGCTATCCGATTAGCGGATCTGATATCAGATCAACAACGCTCACCCAACGATTGTCTCAATCCGGTGCAAGAATTTTTGATAATCATTCACCTGAGAATATTACTGCTGCCAAAGCCGTGGTGTATTCATCCGCAATTCAATCAAACAATTGCGAAATGGAAGCAGCTAGAAACAAGAATATCCCCATTATTCATCGCTCTAAAATGCTTTCTGAAATTATGCGTCGTAAGTTTAGTATTGCGGTAACCGGGTCTCATGGAAAAACAACAACAACCGGTATTATCGGAGAAATATTACACCAGGCAAAAATGAACCCAACAATTGTCATGGGAGGAATATTAAATACCTTATCCACAAATGCCTGCTCTGGTTCTGGAGATTTTATTATTGTTGAAGCTGACGAAAGCGATGCTTCTTTGCTGAATCTTTATCCATCCATTGCAATTATTACGAATATTGATCAAGAGCATATGGATCATTATGGATCTATTGAAAACGTTCACAAGGCTTTTTTTGAATTTGCCAATCGGCCTCCATTTTTTGGGGCAAGTATCCTATGTTTAGACGACCCTGTTGTTGCTTCATTTGAAAATAAAATTCAAAATAGATGTCTTACTTATGGAATTAATCACACAGCACAGTTTATGGCAAAAAATATTTGCGAAAGTGGCCCTTTTCAATCTTCATTTGATTTGGTTTTTCAGAATAAAACCATTGATCGATTTTCCCTGCGCATGACTGGCCACCACAATATACTTAATGCCCTTGCAGCCATTGCTGCCTGTACAGCATTAGATATTCCCTGGAATATTCTAAAGCAATCGCTTTCATTGATAAAAGGAGTTCAACGAAGAATGGAAATCAGAGGAAAGCGAGACCATGTATTGGTAATGGATGATTATGGACATCATCCGACAGAAATAGTGGCCACAATGAAAGCAATCAAAACTGCATGGCCTGACTATAGACTATGTGTTCTGTTCCAACCGCATCGATATTCCCGAACAAAAGATTTATTTGATAGTTTTACTCAAGCATTTCATCAAGCTGATCAGCTAATCTTGCTTCCTATTTACAGTGCAGGAGAATTACCCATTCCAGATATAGATAGCAAAAAATTATTTCAATCAATTAAAAAGTATCTGTTACACAAGGTATTTTATGTGGATACTTTTGAACAAGCAACAAATTTGATTGATACAAATAAAAAGCAACTGCTCCTTACATTGGGAGCCGGTGACATCCGTCTTGCTGGTGATCTTTTTTTATCAAAAGGCTTGCAATAGATAGATAAATTTTGATACAAGACAAAAAATGCTGAATGATCAACAAAAAAATTTTTTAAAAGCAAATTTTTCAAATATTTCATTTGATGTATCTTTAAATGAATACAGCAGTTTTCGTATTGGTGGTCTGGCTGATGGAATAATTTTTCCCCAAAATTTGCATGAAATAAAAAATTTACTCCCCTGGCTAACCAATGAAGGCATTCACTGGATGGTAATGGGTCAAGGTAGCAATATTTTGTTTGATGATTCTGGTTTTTGTGGTATAATCATTAATTTGACACATTTTTCTGGTATGCGAAGTCAGTATCATATGATTGAAGCTGATGCTGGAATTTCTTTAAAACGCATATGCTTACATGCCATTCGCAATGATTTGGGTGGAATGAATTTTGCTTTGGGAATACCTGGAACTCTGGGCGGTGCTGTTCGAATGAATGCTGGAACAGTTGGTGGTCAGATGGCTGATGTTCTACAATCCATCGTTTGTATAAATACCGATGGCTCGCTTCATCATATTGAAAAAAAGGATCTAATTATTGGCTATCGAAACATTTCATGGAAGAATATTTCAAACAATGCGATTGTAATTAAAGTATCAATTTTACTTTATAATGAAGACAAAAAATATTTGCGTCACGATGCTCGACAAAAATTGATGTACCGAAAAAAAACGCAGCCAATTGGATCTTTATGTGCAGGTAGTTTTTTTAAAAATCCATCAAGTAAGCATTCGGCAGGTTATCTTATTGAACGTGCCGGTCTAAAAGGATATCAAATTGGCGATGCAGCAGTTTCAACTCGGCATGCCAATTTTATTATTAACAAAGGACATGCAACATCAAAAGATGTTATCAATCTAATGCAAGAAATTCAAGAAAAGGTAATGATAAAGTTTAATATTCATTTACAACCTGAGGTAAAAATTATTCATGTATAACAAAATGACCTATAATTCATATACACGAAAAAAAACTGTAAGTTTAAAAGGGCCTTTTCTATTTACATTATTGTTGCTTGTCTTGAGCGTATTATGTATTTTTGTCTATGATTGTTTGATTGCAATGCCTTATTTTGAAACAAAGGACATTCAAGTGAGTGGCAACGAATCTCTTACAAAAAAACAAATCCTTGAATGTATTCATTATAAAACTCCAGAAAATCTTATTAATATAAATCCAAGAAGAATTCATCAACAATTGACTCAAAATCCCTGGATAGAATCCGCAAATATTCATCGCGAACTACCTCATATGTTAAAGATAGAAATCAAGGAGAAGAAACCGCTAGCAACACTTCTTTTTCACGAACCATTAATCATAGATAAACAGGGTCGTGTGATCAAAAAGCAGGCACCATCAGAAACAAATAAACTTCCAGTGGTCACAGGCATGTCATACACAGATCTTTCATTGTATAACGAACCATTATCACAAAAAATGATATTAATTATTCGTGTTTTAACAGAAAAAAAACAGACACTTGGCCTACCTCAAAACATGGATATCAATCATGTGCATATTGACACGCATTTTGGTATCACTGTATGGTTAAATCAAAGTGATGTTGAAATGGAAATATTGCTTGGCACTGACAATTTTAGAAAAAAATTGTATCGTTTAAGAAAAATCTTAACTTTTTTTCAATACCAGAATAAACAACAACAAATTGAATATATTGATCTAAACAATCTGGATCGTATTATAGTACGACCCCTGGTAATTAATAATTCCGACGGCAAGGAGGTATAAATTAAGGATGCGAGATCAAGAAGAACTAATTGTCGGATTGGATATTGGCACGACGAAAATATGTGCGGTTGTAGGTGAAGTAACCAATGAAGGAATCCATATTATCGGAACAGGTTCACACCCTTCTGTTGGATTACGTAAAGGGGTTATTGTCAACATTGAATCGACAGTGGATTCCATAAAAAAAGCGATTGAAGATGCTGAAATAATGGCAGGTTGTGAAATTTCAAATGTGTATGCAGGTATTGCAGGTGCGCATATGCAAGGTTTCAACAGCCATGGAATTATTGCAGTAAAAGGATCTGAAATAACACAAAACGATGTTCAACGCGTTATTGAAGCAGCAAGAGCGGTAGCGATTCCTATGGATAGAGAGGTCATTCACGTACTTCCACAGGAATTTATCGTAGATGATCAACCAGGTATCCAAAATCCTGTTGGAATGGCTGGGGTTCGCCTGGAAGTAAAAATTCACATAGTTACAGGAGCTGTTACTGCTGTTCAGAATATCGTCAAATGTGCCAATCGTGCGAGTCTTGAAATCAATGACATTGTTCTCGAATCTTTGGCATCAGGAGAATCGGTTTTAATGCCTGAAGAAAAAGAACTGGGAGTAGCGCTCATTGATATTGGTGGCGGAACAACAGATATGGCCATTTTTTCAGGAAAAAATATCAAACATACATCTGTTATACCTTTGGGAGGAACAAACCTGACCAATGATTTGGCTTATGGATTAAGGACATCACTTTCCGATGCGGAATCAATCAAAACAAAGCATGGATCATGTATCCGAAATAAAATAAGCCCTGATGATGTTGTTGATATTTCAGGTGTAGGTGGTGGCAATAGGGGAAGACAGGTTCCCAGGGCTGTTCTTTGTGAAATCATTGAACCACGTATGGAAGAACTGTTTGCTTTAATCAATCGTGAGGTGTATCGCGCTGGCATGGAACGACTAATTGTCTCTGGCTATGTAATGACTGGTGGCGCGTCCCTTCTGGATGGTGTTGCAGAGCTTGGTGAATTAGTTATGGAACAACCCATTCGAATTGGCAAGCCAAAAGGTATTAAAGGATTGACAGATGTCGTTAACAATCCCATGTATGCAACAGGTGTAGGCCTCATTCTACATGGTGCCAATAAAAAAAGAAAACCGAAAAAGTTCAGAATTAAAGACAAGAATCTTTTTTCAAGAATTTTGCAAAGAATGAAAGGATGGTTCAAAGAAGCCATTTGATTCAAATATATAAAAAATCTCTGTAAAAACAGAGGAGGTATTATCTTATGACAAGCAAAGCTGTTGATGGCGACACAGGAAATGGCGCCCATATTAAAGTCATTGGTGCTGGTGGGGCAGGTGGCAATGCAGTAAACAATATGATTGAGTCCAATCTGGAAGGCGTAAAATTTATCGTCTGCAATACTGATGTACAGGCGTTAACAATCTCCAAAGCGCCGATTAAGATTCAACTTGGGGCTGAACTAACACAAGGTTTGGGAGCAGGTGCAAATCCAGATGTTGGACGAGATGCTGCATTGGAAAATGCTGAAGATATTCGACAAGTACTTGAAGAAAGCCATATGGTTTTTATCACCGCAGGACTTGGTGGTGGTACAGGAACTGGTTCAGCACCAGTTATTGCAAAAATTGCTAAAGAGCTTGGCGCTCTCACTGTTGCTGTTATTTCTAAACCATTTTCATTTGAAGGTAAGAAGCGGTTACGTCAGGCCGAGGATGGCATCATTTCTTTAAAAGAAGTGGCAGACACTGTCATCACAATTCCCAATGATCGACTACGCGGTCTTGCTTCAAAAAACGCGACCATGCTTGAAATGTTCAAACGTGCGGATGAAATTTTACTTCATGCAGTCAAAGGTATCACTGACTTGATCATTCGTCCAGGTCTGGTCAATCTGGATTTTGCTGATGTTCGTACAGTCATGTCAAATGGTGGAATGGCGTTAATGGGTACTGGCGTGGGTGTGGGTGATAATCGCGCTATTGAAGCGGCTGAACGCGCTATTTCGCATCCATTGTTAGAAGATCTATCCATTAATGGCGCGAGAGGCGTCTTGATGAATATCACTTGTGGCAGTGATTTAACTATGGGCGAAATGACAGAAGCTTCTGATCGCATTCATGAAGAAGCCGGTGATGATGCTGAAATAATCTGGGGTGCTGTCATGGATGACACCATTGGCGAAGAATTACGTGTTACAGTTATCGCTACTGGACTGGGTGAAGACAGTCAGTTTATCAAACCTCGACTTGAAGTCGGCGACTATCGACAAAAAGTTAGAGATGTTACTCCATCGGATATGGCCAGCTCGGTAAATTATGATGAGCCAACATTTATTCGATCCCAAAAGGGTAAAGTCACAACGATGCCTTCAACAGGTCCCAATTTAAGAGGCTATAAAGGTGTTGTATTAGATAACGAAGATTTAGACGTGCCCACTTTTCTAAGAAAGAAAAAAGCCTGATTGAATCATTTCCGAAAAAAGTTTCTTGACCAGGAAATTGGTACAGTATTCAAAAAATGGCACCATAAACTTTCGATCGTCTTAGTATTCCCCAATACATATGCAGTGGGTATGTCAAATCTGGGGTTTCAAACGATTTATCACCTTTTGAATAATCTGGATCATGTTGTATGCGAACGTGCTTTTGTCAATAAAAATACGAATGCCAGAGATTGCATTTCCATCGAATCAGGAAGACCGATATCGGATTTCAATATTATCGCTTTTTCATTGTTTATTGAAAATGATTTTATCAATATTATTCATACGTTGACACTTTCAAATATAGCAATTCGCGCAAAAGAACGTCATGAGGATGCCCCATTGGTTATGGCTGGTGGGGTTATTACTTTCCTAAATCCTGAACCAATCGCCCCTTTTATTGATTTTTTTTTTATTGGGGAGGCAGAATCACTGCTGCCCCAAATATTTAATAATATTGAACTGTCCCAAAACAAAACAAAGATTCTAAAAACAGTTGAATCTTATCCAGGTATTTATATTCCAGATCACCATCAAAGCGTCTCGCGTCAATTCATTCCAGATATTACATCATTCCAAACAGAAAGTGCCTTGCTTACGCCCAATGCCACATTTGCCAATACGTATTTAGTTGAGGTGAGTCGGGGATGTTCTCATGGATGTCGATATTGTGGATCAGGTTTTGTTTATCGCCCGCCAAGATTCAGAACATATGATCAATTATTAGAAAGCATTGAGACAGCAAAACAAATCACTAAAAAAGTGGCTTTATTGGGAGCAGCAGTTTCAGATCTTCCTTTCTTAGATAACTTGTGCGAGCAGGTCTATCAAAAGGATTTGAAAATATCATTAAGTTCATTTCGCGCAGATGCCATGTCTGATAAATGGCTTTTATTTGCAGTCAATGCGGGTGTTAAAACAATGACTATTGCACCTGATGCCGGCTCTGAAAGACTTCGACGCGTTGTAAACAAGGGCATGAGTGAAATGGATATATTATCTTGTGTGGAAAAAATTGTTCGTGCGGGAATCATGAATATTCGTGTCTACTTAATGATTGGTTTACCCACTGAAACCTGGGATGATATGGCATTGACAGTAAAATTTTGTCAAAAGATAAATAATTTGTTTATTAATACCAGTCGTGCCAACAAGAAAATTGGCCAAATGACAATAAATTTAAATTGTTTTATACCAAAAGCATCCACCCCATTCCAGTGGATCAAACTAGAAAATATTGCTTCCTTAAAAAAGAAAATAAAGTACATAAAAAAAAATCTTCAAAAATTACCAAATACACTTTTACAGGTCGATTCACCGCGCAAAGCATACATTCAATCTTTACTTTCTCGTGGTGACCAGCAAATGTCATATTTGATTGAAACGACCTATCAGTTGAAAGGAAACTGGTCTCAAGCCATAAAATCATTTGATTTGAACCATTGGACAGAAACAAAACGAACAAGCGATAAACTGCCATGGGATTTTATCGATCAAGGTATCAAGAAAGATTTTTTATCAAAAGAGTATCAAAAATCGCTTGATGGCCATATAAGTATGCCTTGTTTTTCAGAGTGTCGACGATGTGGTGTTTGTAGCGACAAACAAGTGTAGGAACAGGCGAACCTTATGTTCGCCCTCTAATAAAAACCGAAATATAACCCATATCTGAAAACAATTCAGAAAGACCTTAAAAAGAAAAATTTTGCTGGAAATAAGCAATTGTTTTTTCAAGGCCATTTTCCAAGGGCACAGTTGGTTGCCAATCCAGTTTTGATTTTGCCAGTGTAATATCAGGCTTTCTCTTTTTGGGATCATCCTGAGGTAAATCTTGAAAGATAACTCTTGATTGACTTTTCGTCATTTGAATAACCATCTGAGCAAGTTCTAGAACTGTTGTTTCTGTCGGATTCCCTAAATTCAAAGGACCGGTAAATTCTGCGGGTGAATTCATCATTTTGACAAGGCCATTCAACATGTCACCAACATAGCAAAAAGATCGTGTTTGTTGGCCATCACCATAAATTGTTATATCCTGGCCGCTTAAAGCCTGAACAATAAAATTACTGATAACACGGCCATCATTAATCGCAACCTTCGGTCCATATGTATTAAAAATTCTAACAATTTTAACATCAACCTTGTGTTGCCTATGGAAATCCATAATTAGAGTTTCTGAAACCCGTTTACCCTCATCATAACAACTTCTCAGCCCAATTGGATTCACATTTCCCCAATAACTTTCTTTCTGAGGATGCATTTCAGGATCACCATATATTTCTGAGGTTGATGCCTGAAGCACAGTAGCATGCACATTATAAGCCAATTCCAACATATTGAGAGCACCCATTACATTCGTTTTGACAGTTCTGACAGGATTATATTGATAATGAACAGGCGATGCTGGACAGGCCATATTGTAAATCTGATCAATTTCAAGAGAGATGGGATTCACAATATCATGTCGAATAAACTCAAAATTGGGATATGATAATAAATGATAAATATTTTTTTTACTCCCACAGAATAAATTGTCCAGACAGATGACATCATGACCTTCCTGAACAAATCTTTCACATAAATGGGAACCAATAAATCCTGCACCACCAGTTACAAGAATACGTTTCATTTTATGAACTCCTTTTGTTTGTTTAGGTATGCTTGAATAATAACGTCCCCAATCCGGCAAGTCCGACTTGTCCGAATGGTCCGACTTTCCGGACTTGTCGGACTGATGCAAATAGGTAATTCTTTTTCAAAGCATTCCTTTATTCCAATTAAATATTTTCTGAAATTAAAAATCGTTATGATATGCCTGTATACGATTCATTAGCATGTCTATCAATGTCTTAAGACTTTGTTTCTGTCTGGCTGAAACAAAAACACTATCTTTTTCTGATGAACAATTAAACCAATCTTTGTCGCGAACGCAGTCCATTTTATTAAATACTTTAATACATGGTTTTTGATGTATGTTTAATGTCTCCAATATATTGTTTACAGAAGAAATATGATTTTCATGCTTTGGATTACTGGCATCAATTACATGAAGTAAAATATCTGCATCATCAAGCTGTTCAAGGGTTGCCTGAAATGCAGTAACAAGTGCTTCAGGCAAATCTCTGATAAACCCCACAGTATCGGTTAAAATAACATCCATATTTTGTGGAAATTTAATACGTCTGCTGGTGGGATCCAAAGTGACAAAGAGCCTGTTTTCTGTTTGAACATTGCTTTGGGTTAATGTATTTAATAATGTAGACTTACCTGCATTGGTATAGCCAATAATTGAAATAACTGGCAATCCACGTTTTTTTCGTTTGGATTTCTGGCGATCCCGCTGGTGCTGAACATTAGAAAGTTGTTTATTAAGATATTTGATACGTTCTCGAACCCTTCGGCGATTCACTTCCAACCGCGTTTCACCAGGACCACGTCCACCAATTCCTCCAGTCAAGCGTGACATGGCTGTATTTTGAGTGACCAGTCTTGGCAGAATGTATTTGAGTTGTGCCAGTTCTACCTGAAGTTTTCCTGCGCGGCTTTTTGCTTGCCTGGCAAAAATATCCAGAATGAGTTGCGTGCGATCAATAACCCGCATGTCAACGATATCAGTAATTGATCTCATTTGTGATGGATTCAGTTCCTGATCAAATATCATCAAGTTGGCATTTTTCTGTAAAGCCTCAAGCGCCAGGGATCTAATTTTTCCTTTTCCCAATAAAAATCGTGAATCCTTTTTTTGCCGGTACTGAATAATCCGGTGTACGATATTTACACCACTTGACAGGGCGAGTTCTTCCAGTTCTTTCATTGATTCATTGGCGAAGGTTTTTAATGATGGATGGGTCACATGAATCAAAAAAGCACGCTCTTTACCCTTTCTGGCAATTTGTGCATTTTCATGATGAGACATTTCTGCTTCAAGGGCCAATATCTGTTTTCGGCAATCCATTTGAAGCAGTCCCAGATGAATGGGGGGCTGAATCCTATAATTTTTGTTATCAACAGTATTGGGTAGGAGATGCCCACAAAAAATTTTTTGGGGCGTGCCTTCAGAGTCCATTGTAATTGCAGCAATATAATCCATTCGTAATAAAACGAGATCTGTAAAGTCTTCTTCGCTCAATCCGGTATTATCCATATGCGTATGAATAAAACGCAGCCCATTTAAACGCCCTGTTCCTGATCGATAATCATCCAATCGTGGAATAACCAATCCATGATAGTCTCCCACAATGACAAATCGAATTATCCCACGTCGATCAATGAGAAGTCCTATTTGACGATGTATTTCGTGAGACAGTCTGCTAAAATCTCGGGCGATTTCAGGTGAAACCAGATAATCTTGTGGTGATCTTCGGTGATATAATTTTTCCAACCGATGCAATTGGTTGGTTTTTAATCCAACTGTGTTACCATGTATTTGTTTCATGTAAATGCAACCTGAAAAATTTCAATCCACTTGAAATTTGGATCATAAACATTGAAAAAAAAATTTGGGGGATAGTTACCCCTGATTTGTTTATTTGAAAAAATGCAAAAAAAAAGGGTGATATGAACGATAAGCCCAATCACCCTTTGTACTCATTCTTTCTTAATTATTCTTTGTATCCGGTTAAACATGTTTATTCACACTATTCATCTGCACCAACACCAAAAATATGAAGCATAAAAATAAACATATTAATAAAATCCAGATATAGCGTTAGTGCGCCAAGTATGGCACCTTTCCGCACAACAGCAGCATCAAGTCCATCAGGTTGTGTAACAGCCATCATTTTAAGTTTTTGTGTATCATAAGCAGTCAAGCCGATAAATACAAAAACTCCCAGATAACTAACAATTGCAGCAATCGCAGGACTTCTAAGAAAAATATTTACAACTGATGCAATAATGATCCCTACCAGCCCCATAAAGAAAAAACTTCCCATGGATGTTAAATCTCTCTGAGTCACCATACCATAGATGCTACATGCGACAAAGGTTCCAGCACAAATAAAAAATGTGCTCGCTATGGATGCAAAGGTGTACACCACAAAAATAGATGACAATGTCGCACCATTCAGGGCAGAATACACAATAAATAATCCGGTTGCTGTTGAAGCATCCATCCGATCAACTCGTGATGCCAGCATAAATACAATAGCAATTTCTGCAATTATCATTCCCCATAGAACTAATGGATTGCTTAAAACTACATAGCGCATTGAGCTATTTGCAACTGCAAACGCGACAACACCTGTAATTCCTAGGCCAGCAGCCATCCAGTTATAAACACTTTGTATAAATGTGTTTACCTGAACCTGGGTGTCAGCACGTTGAAATGCATATGATTCCATTTTGTCCTCCTTTTTTTTCTTTTTGTTAATATCAAAGGTTCATTTAATACTAATATAACAATCTTCTTTCTGTTTTTCAAGAGAAGCCTTCATTTTTTATTACTTATTTTCTTCAAATGTTTCTGAAAATAACCAACCGATTCTTTGCAAACAGGAAAGATTTTTTTTTACATTTCAGGTAATTTCTTATTTCATGGTGCGAATAAAAAAAACAAATTATCATTCATCATTAATTGAATATTATAAAAGGTCCCATGAAATTAGCTTACGTTCAATATAATCTTTCAATAAATCAAATGACACAGTCATGTTCATACTGGCAATATACGTATTAAAACTTGTTTCGTAGTGTTGTCCAGAAAAGGGGCTATATACAGGGATGCCGCTACCTGTGTAATTGAGATTGGTGCTTGTATTGTTTGCTACCAAATAATCATTATATGTTAAATAAGCAAAGCCCAGGTCAATATCAAGCCCCGGAGTCCATTGGATACCAAGCCCTGCGCCATATAAGTATACATCAGGTAATGAAAACAAATCAAATAAATGATCTTTGGCACAGGTTTGACGATCTTCAAATCCCAAACGCACATCCAGCCAATCATACATTTCGTATTCAAAACCAACACTAAAATGCCATGGGCTATCAAAATGTTTGGGATAAACAAGTTTGTGGCCAGGGCCTTCATATCCCAACATCTCTGTCATCATGATAACCTGAATCTCCTGATCAAATTTCATGATATAGGCATCAGTTGACGACCAATCTGTCCAATGGGCATCAAACATTACTTTCAAACGACGAAATGGTTTGAGCATTACACCAAGCTGAACACGTTGTGGAAATTCAAAATCAACCATTTCTATTCGTCCGGATTCAACTTGCTTGTTTATATGAGAACGATCCCAAGTTTCACTACTCATACCTGTTTGCATTTTCAGCCAATCCAACATTTCCATAACCGAATCACTGTATGTAAAACGATATCGCCCCACTAAATCGACCTGAATTGGGCTCTGGTAAACAAGACCTAATGTCAACCAATTTTTGGGCTCATACAGGATACCAACATTAAATGATGGTGTAATCTCATCACGCACATCAAATTCCATATCAGCAACTTTGTCAAAAATACCGATGTCCACATTAAAGGGGGGGATCCCCTTAATGCCTCGACTTCCCAAATCAGAGAGTAAATTGGTCAGGTCTACAATTGCAGGTGCACGGACATCAGTTAATGCGCCCATTGCTGTTTGACCAAATCCAAAAGATAAACCCAGGGATAATTGATCGTTTACCTGATAGCTAAAGGATGGTGATGCATACATCAAATGCTGTAGATAAACGGCTTCCCCCTGATAACGTTCTGGCTCTTCATGACTATGTTCAAATCCACCAGCAAATGGCGCATAAATTCCATTTGCAAATGTCCATTTTGAGCATGGTTTCCGATATGACATGCCTGATGGTACAGGTGCTGCCAAAACTGGCAAATTGATAGGACCAGCAAATGGAATATAAATTCGACCATTTCTTACAGCCCCTTTTTGGTTTGCTTCCGGATCATCTTGTGGATTGAATTTTTCATTATAATTAAGATCAGGCTTGAACTTATATGTCCTTTCCAATCGAACCAATGCAAAGCCCTGTCCCAAAACAATGCCATCACTCAGTTTCGACAAACCAGCAGGATTATAATGGATCGCCATATGTCCGGGCGGATTTGCTGTTACTGAATTCCCCAGAGAGATGGCCTTGGTGTGAACAAGAATTTGTTCCATAAAACTGGCATTTACTGAATTGATTAAAAGACATCCAATAATCATGGCTGCCATGCATGAAGACTTAAATGTTTTCATTATAAGCTCCTTAATTTTATAAAATAATTTTGACTATTACTTTAGTATATCATAGAGTCATTGAAGTTCAACTGAATTGATGATAAGGTATTAACTATTTTTAAGATAATTTTTCAATCATATTATGCAAGCATCTTTGCGCATTATCATAATCATAGGCAAGAACTAACGACTCAAGATGCTTACTTTCTGTTTTCATGGCATCAGGGATAAGACGTTCCAATTCATAAAAAGAGTCAATTGCTGTCGTTCGACCATTCTCCAAGAGTTCATCAAGGTTCTGAAGCGATTCTTTTAGAGCGTTTACATTTGTCAGGCTCTTCGGTAACAAATCATTATCTGGATCATCCTTTTTTAACCATGCCCAATTTTGCTTAATTCCTTGAAGCAGCCTGTCTAGAGTTTGAACAAGATTTGTAAAAGAGGAATTGATGTCAGCTTGAATACCGTGCTTAATTGCCTGTTCTAATACAAAAGAATTTTTATGTAAATTCTCTGCACCAATATTGCCTCCAAGCCCCTTGAGGGTGTGTGCCAATACTTTTAATTCATCAAGATTATTATTACGAAAAAGATTGTTTAGTTTTTGGACAATATCTTGATATTCATTTAAAAACTCTATCAACATTTTTTTGAATAAAATCTCATTTCCTGCAGCACGCCTTATTCCTGTTTTAATATTTATCTCAGAAATTTGGAACTCTATATCACTAGGCGTATGTTGTTCAATCGCAATACTATTGGTATGTGCTTGTGATATTTTATCCGAGTGAATCCATTGAGACAAAACTTCGAGACACGTCTCAGGGTCTATGGGTTTTGGCATAAAATCGACCATACCGGAACGTAAACATTTTTCTCGAGAATGGACAGATGTATGTGCTGTAATTGCAATAATTGGAATTTCAGGTTTCTGACAGTTTTCAACACGTTTTCGAATTGCTATACTTGCAGAATAACCATCCAGAACAGGCATCTGCAAATCCATTAAAATCAGATCATATAGAGATTTCTTATTGTCAAGCGCAATTTCAATCTTGTCCACCGCTTCCTGTCCATTATGAGCAATTTCAACATGAATACCTGCTTGTGTTAGAATATTCTTCATCAATTGTTGATTCACTTCATTGTCTTCTGCCAATAATATACATGTATTTCTAAACTTATAATGAACTGTCCCTGTTTGCTCTTCAGAATCACATTCTTTTTTTATTATTTTTGGTGATGTCTTACTTTTTAACAATTTTTCAAGATAGTATAAGCGATAATAATTCTCGATTCGCGTAAATACTAGTTGCTTAATATATGGAGAAATAATGATGTCAGAAACCCCTCTACCGAATGCTTTAAGTACATCAACACATTCAGGAGAGGATACAAACATAAAAACAGGAATTGCGCGCTTTGTTGCAATTTGATGACAAATAATATATGGATCCTCACTTTGAATATGATTTGAAATCATTGCAATGTCAATTTGTTCATGCGAAATGGCATGAATGATATCCTGTTTTTGAGTGACAGGTTTTATTTGATATGTACTTTGATTTAACATCGTTAAAAGAACGCGTTCATCAATCCTTTCAGGATGATATCCATATAAAATTTTTAACGTTCTTTGACTTTCTTCTAAATCCATAAGATGAACCTTTTATTAAACGTATATAAATGTTAGGAGAAAATGTTTGCCTCAAACAATAATCTATTGTTTTATTTTGCATGGTCAATCCAGCAATAGCACCTATAAATGAATAATTTGTATATAGGAAATAATTTTTTATTATTTTTTTATCTTAATGAATACCTCTGGGACATCATTTGGATAAAAATTGTACTTCACCTCAACAATCACAATTACCTCTAAGTACGTCAGGACAATGTCAGATTCATCTTCTAATCCTTTATATCTTCTTTTAACATTTCGATCAATGTATTCAAATTTCATGATTCCAATGGACATTTATTTTGAAAAACTATAAAAAAACACATCCTCTGCAAAGAATCCATTACTGTTATCAATTCCACCAATTAATGTTTGGAGCTTGTCAATTCTTTTATCAGTTTTGTTCATTCTTTTATCAGTTTTGTTTTCCTGCTTCAATTAATTCTTGAAGAAACTTCCAAGTTTTTTGGTATTCTGTTTCATTATTCGTTTTATCTCCTCCTTCAATTTGAATATGAAAAAATTATTATTCATTCATTAATACGTTCTATACGCAAAGGTCAAATAGAAAAAATGAAAATATGCGGTTCTTGTGAGTGAAATTAATAAAAATTTGATATCAAAAAGAGGTATCTAATAGGAATGTATATTATGAATCAGTGATTTTTTATCTTTAAAAGACGCAAGCCGATGTTGAAATATCGATAATCGGGGCTTTCGTAGTATCGCTGCGCTGACCGACAGCCCTGAGCGTAGCTATTCCAGCTGACGCCACGTGTTACCCTGTTCACTCCTGATGTTGAACCTAATGGATTTGTTACAGAACCTGTTGGATATGTTCCATAAAAGTCAGAACACCACTCCCAAACATTTCCATTCATATCAAATAAACCCCAGGCATTGGTCTGTTTTTGAGCTACTGCATGAGGTGTCGAATCTGAATTATTTTCATACCAACCCATTACATCCATGTTTGAATCTGTTATCGTATAAGAAATTTCTCCATTTGCGAATGCTTTATTACTAAATGATCTTGCTGCATATTCCCATTGCGCTTCTGTTGGAAAAGTATAAGAACCTTCGCCCATTGCATTTAATGTGATAATAAAATTTTTTCTGCCTCTTCCCATGATACATATTCAACCGGGCAATTATATTCATCATCAATTACCTGAAATCTTTCTAAAAGTAACAGAGGTTCAAGTGCCTGGCTTTCTTCATCAGTCAGTAATGGCAGAATTAAATCTCGTTTTTCCTGTGGAATAAGAATCATTTTCAGTTTCAATACTTTAAAAATTCGTTCCAAAGTCTTGATTTTGGCATTCCCGCCGGTTCCAATCCGATGATATTTATTGTGTCTGTTTCATGCCTGCCAGCTCTTCCATATCCTTTTGACTGATACCCAATTGCTTTCGACGCATTCGTATTTGTTTATAAAGGTTATCCATAACGAATCCTCTTAATTATAATATATAATTTGAGTGTAAGCAAAATAGCCGGTAAATACAATTTG
>Ga0272440_1001907_pt1 | contig 16624 bp, 16 predicted proteins | sample SSMMMBAug17_FD_192440 | JGI IMG/M metagenome (GOLD analysis project Ga0272440, IMG submission 192440) | Marine sediment archaeal communities from Little Sippewissett salt marsh, Falmouth, MA, United States - SSM-MMB-Aug17 | ecosystem: Environmental > Aquatic > Marine > Wetlands > Sediment ... | reverse complement strand
TATTTTTCTCATGCGAACACCCCAGAGCTGACAATAGTGCAAAGGTCAGGACAATTTTAATGATGGTCGATAATTTAAGAGTTGAGATTTTATTCATCGCTTTTTACCTTATTATATATTGTTTAAGTGTTTAAGGGTTTCCAAAAAATACTGTAATTTTTTCTTGATTTTTTTTGTCTTCAATGATGACCCAATTTTGTTCAATGGTATCAACGTAGTAGCCTTTGATTTCAAGTTCCTCATTCAGTTCATATTCCATGCCATTAATAATTGCCATCCTCTTATCTCCGACTGCCATGTAACCTGAATAGGTGAAAACAGGACGTATTCGGACGGGCACATCATCTCCACCTGTCCCCTTTTTTTGGGTGTTTGATGGGGCTACAGTTTTTCGGTCCGTAAAAGGATCTTTGGACCACATACTTTCTGCACGGTTTATTACATAATTGGTAACCTTATCCATGCCTGTTTTTTTTAGGCCATCTTTAACCTCTTTTGTTATTGATTCAAGATGGTTCAGATTCTTTTTGTTTTCAGATTGATCTGATGGCATTAAAAAAAAGACACACAACAGTATTACTACAGCTAAAGTACTATATACGATGATTCGTTTTTTCTTTTGCATATGTGTTCCTTTTTTGATTTTTGGATTTAAATAATTATCCTAAAATGATTATGCTATTATAGCAATTTATCAAGAATATACAAGAATAAATTTTATAGATTGTAAAGCTGAATAATCTAATATAGTAGTTATAAATATTCAAGCATTGAACTTTTTTCGTATTTTAATTGTCTTTAAAGTTTTCAATTTCACCTATGAAAAAAAATTATTTGATAGCGAATTTGATTATATTAGCATGCTCTAAAATTCAGGTCAATGCGTAGAAGGTGTTTTTTCTCAAAAAAAATTTAATGCATAAGAGTGATTTCTAATTATTAATAAGCAACCCAAACTTTAATGAAATATTCTTTCATACGCCCGCGGCTATAGATATCTATTATTTCAACATATTCTAAAAATGGCAGGCGCCCAATTGTCATCAAAAAACTACGTAAACCATTTAGTCCCCCATTTAGCTGCATTTCAAAAGGCAAATAACGTGAATCTTTTGTTAAAGTTTTCAATTTGGGGACAAGAGACAAGACGTTAAGACCGGACTGCAATGCAGAACGTTTAAAGTACTGAGAGATTGTAGATGTATCCAGCGGGGAAATATCAGCCTGATTTTCTTCCATCATGAGCAGTTCATTGCCAGATATATTGGCACTCTCTAGTAATGTATGCAAAACTGGGGATAGCGCCTCTTGTTCCTTTATCTGATATTTTAAAGCATTTATTTCTTCTTGCTGATCAGATGTAATCTTTTGATAAGGCCATATTCCTGCCAGTAATGTAACGATAATCAATCCGCAACATGTTGCAATATATGTAAAATTGGGTTTAATGATATCAAAAATTTGATTTTTATCGAAAATATCCATAATTACTCCATATTATCCGATTGTGATTGAATTTGGACTTTTAGTTCAAACACAAGAATTTCACCAAATCGATCAATATGTTCAAACGATTTTTCCCGAATAGATGGATTAATAAAAATCGGTGATTTTTCAAGGGCCAATATATAATTTGCAAGAGATGTTTCAAAAATATCACGACCGCGCTGGCCAGCCTTCTCTTTAAACACCATTCCCTCTATGATAACGTGCTTATCTGGTTTGACCCGACGTTTCTTGATCGCTAATGAGCCCAAATTAAGTCGAATTCGATTGAGTTGGATATAATTTGGGTTTCGTTCAATAAGTTCTGTTATGGTTGCTAATCCCAGATATTTTTCAGCTATTTTTTTCTGCGATTTGTACAAATTTTTCATTCGTGCGGCTTCTTGCAAAATGAGATTTTGATCAACCCGAGGTCCATAAGCTGTTAAGCGCTCTTTTAAGGATTTTATTTCATTCTTATTCTGTCTTGAATCAATAATTTGAAAAAAAAGTAAACAAAAACACAATATGGTAGCAATTGTCAGTCCAATCCGAATGCCTTTATTGACCCGAGTATTTAGTTTCATCCGCTCTTTATCCAGATAATCGAACAAGTAATTGGGTGCCGATTCCTGGAAATCTGACATAGCCAGTCCAACAGCCGGTGTCAAATGTGCGCCGCAATTAATAGGATTATGTTCGAGATACGCAACAAATTGAGGAATCCCCGGTTTAACAACATCCAGATGGGATACGTTTATATCCAATTCTTTTGATATAAATTGAGTCATTGTTTTAAAACGACATACCGGACCTTCAATATATAATAAGGTGATAAGATCTTCAGAAAAAAGTGTGTTGTAATGTTGAAATGTTCTTTCTATCTGGCGCACCAGACGTTCTACCGCAGGTAAAACACCGCTAAAAATTTGGTTCTGATCAATAAGATTGTCATCGTCAATGTTATCAGGTTCCCAGCTCTGGCTGATATTTTTGAGAAGCAAATTTCTTGCGTAATCCAGACTGAACATTTGATTTGATTGCATCCCAGTGGCATAACTCTCTTTAATTTTTTCAACAAGTGATTCGGACATGCTGTTGAGACAGGCTTTAATTTTTCGTGTCAATGTTAAATATCCATGACGATACACACTGATTTTAGAATATGATTGGCCGATACACAGAGTGGCGATGGTATCGCCAGAGCCTGGCAAAAGGTCTCCCCTGAGTAAATTTTGTGTAGAAAACTCTGGAATGGATAATCCTGTTAATGGAAAGCCTGCATTAATAAATAATTCTTTGAGTGATGATATTTGTTTTTTGGGTATTGTATAAACCATTGCGGCGGTTTTTCCAATCCCTTTTTGAGTGATATCCCCAATCAATTCATAATTGATATAAGTCAACTCTTCATCAAAGGCCATTTCTTTTTTAGCTGTCCAAAAGATGGAATTGGCGCGCATTTTTTCCTGAACTTTTGGTATCAATATTTGTTTAACATCCGCTTTTTCAGAAGAAACAAAAGCCCATAAACGATAGTTTTTTGTATCCCCGATAAAATTCTTGACATAATTTGATATGCTTTTTGGCGACATGACTTCGGAGTCTGTATCGACTGAAGGAAAGACGTTTTGCTGACAGTCAATTAATTTCCATGAGTCTTTACCTGTTGCTGCAATTTTGACAAGTATGATCTCGTTTTCACGAATGTCCAGTGCAATTGTGACATTATCAGTTTCGGAATGAACCTGTTTTGGCAAATCAACAACAGGTGATTCCAAAGCGACATCATTCTGCACGTCATTTTTGCGAATTAATGTCAATAATTGTTCGGTGGATGTTATTTCATCATCTGGTAACAATGTGTACTTCCTACTATTAAAAAAATTATAATTTCAAACAGCTTGAATCAATAAAAAATTTCTCAAACTTTGTCAAGTAAAGGTTGAAAAAAATTGATATGCGTATTTGTTTAAGAAAATGATAATTTTCTTGGAGACCCGAATACAGTCCATGTAATAATAATTTGCATAAATAATTATAATCAATTCATTTATTTTTTCTTATTATTTTGTGTGATCATGGACGTTTTTATTAATTTTGGACATTCATTTTTACACGACATTTGATTTTCGATTGGACTGGTGCAGGGAAATTTTAATTTCTTAGATATTTATTGGCGGAGAGAGAGGGATTCGAACCCTCGGTGGAGCTTTCACCCCACACTCGCTTAGCAGGCGAGCGCCTTCAGCCAGCTCGGCCATCTCTCCCTGATTGAAATATTTTTAAAAAGCGGAGGGGGTAGGATTCGAACCCACGGAGCTTTGACACTCAACGGTTTTCAAGACCGCCGCCTTCAACCACTCGGCCACCCCTCCAAAATTTTTATATAATATACTAAATTTATAATTTGTCAAATAAAAAATAAAAAAAATTGGCATTGCCCTCTGATTGTTTTTTTCAATTTGTAAATTGCTCTTGATGAATTTAAAAAAAAATGGCATTATCAAAAAATTAAAACGACAATCCATATAGAAAATAAAAATGAACAAAAATATTCACTTAACTTTTATACTCACCCTGACCACAATCGTTTTTGGGGGCGGTATATCCGGTTATATGCTTATTGAAAAATGGACTTTTATGGATGCGCTATATATGACAGTTATAACGATTGGGACTGTTGGATATGGAGAGGTTCAACCAATGAGCAATGCCGGTCATCTATTCACCATATTTTTAATATTAACCGGTGTGGGTTTTTTTGGTTATATTGGATCAACGCTGGTGCAATTTACAGTTGATGGTAGATTGAAAGATATATGGGGGAGACGAAAATTGGATAAACAAATCAGTAAATTCAAAAAACATTATATAATATGCGGCTATGGTCGGATTGGACGCGTTTTACTGCAACAGCTGATGTCTAAAATACCTGAAATTGTTGTCATTGAGCAGGATCCCAATCTATTGCCAGTTATGGAAGAAGATGGTATTATATATGTTCATGGTTCATCAACTGAAGAAAAAACATTACTCAAAGCCGGTATTAAAAATGCGCATGGATTGGTCGCTGTTTTGGGAGAGGATGCTGACAATGTGTTTCTTGTGCTGACTGCACGACAACTGAATTCAAACCTCTATATTGTTGCCCGTGCCTGCCAGGAAGCCTCAAAAAAAACATTGATGGCTGCTGGAGCGGATCGCGTTGATTCTCCCTATGATGTCGGGGCTGTCAGGATGGCTCAGGCCATTATTCGTCCGACTGTACTTAATTTTTTAGACTATGCGTTTGCCAGAAAACAACATGATATCCAAATGGAGGAGGTCAAAGTTCGCGGAACATCAGGGCTTATGGGATGCACCTTACAAGAGTCTGGTATTCGCCAAAATTTTAATTTGATTATCATTGCAATCCAAAAAAAAGATGGTCAAATGCTGTTTAATCCATCATCTCAAACATGTTTAAATGAGGGAGATACAGTTGTTGCATTGGGACATCCCAATGATCTCATTGCATTTGATCAAACTTTAGATCCAAAATAATTGCTTTTAATAATAAGGATAATAATACAATGCTTGATATTAAATATATTCGTCAAAATATTGAGGCGGTCAAAAATGCGATATCTAATCGCGGTGATGATCGTATTGACCTGGATGCTTTTATTAAGACTGATACCGATTATCGCAATATCCTATCAGAAATCGAACAATTAAGGAATCAGAGGAATGAGGTTTCCAGTCAAATTGCCCAAATGAAAAAAAAGGGGGAAGATGCTTCTGAAATCACACTAAAAATGCGTGATGTTTCTAAACAAATAAAAGAATTGGAAAATACACTGGCAAAACATGGGAACGTAATTAATGATACAATTCTTGAAATCCCCAATGTGCCCCATGAATCTGTGCCAATGGGGCGTGATGACTCTCAAAATATTCTCATAAAAACTGTTGGAACGTTACCATCATTTGATTTTAATCCAAAAGCCCATTGGACACTTGGTGAAAATTTAAAAATTTTAGATTTTGAGAGGGCATCGAAAATAACAGGCGCACGATTTCCTTTGTATTTAAGACAAGGCGCTAGAATGGAACGTGCTTTAATTCAGTTTATGTTGGATATTCATACCAATGAACATGGATATATTGAAACCCTCCCCCCATTTATTGTGAACCGGGCAACCATGACAGGAACCGGACAATTGCCAAAATTTACTGAAGACCTGTTTAAGCTTGAAAATTTGGACTATTTTCTTATTCCAACTGCTGAAGTACCTGTCACCAATATTTATCGCGATGAAATCATGTCTGAAAATGATTTACCGAAATACTATACAGCATATACCCCATGCTTCAGGGCCGAGGCCGGTTCTTATGGTAAAGATACACGAGGACTGATTCGTCAACATCAATTTAATAAGGTTGAATTGGTCAAATTTGTTCATCCTGAAACCTCATATGATGAATTGGAAAAATTGTTGATTAACGCAGAAACAATTTTGCAAAGGCTTGACTTACCCTATCGTATTGTGAACCTTTGTACTGGCGATTTAGGTTTTTCTGCTGCCAAGACATATGATATTGAAGTGTGGATGCCTGCTCAGGATAAATATCGTGAAATTTCTTCTTGCAGCAATTTTGAAACGTTTCAGGCCCGACGTGCAAATATAAGATTTAAAGAGGAAGGTAAAAAAGGCACAAAATTTGTTCATACGCTTAATGGGTCTGGACTGGCTGTGGGCAGGACTTTTGCAGCTATTTTGGAAAATTATCAAACAGCGGATGGCACGATTATCATTCCCGATGCCTTGCAGCCATACATGGGTGGATTAAAGAAAATTCAAAAAAATTAAGCACCTTTTTTAAGGAAAGATTATTATGACCTTATCTGAATTTCCAGAAGATATCCAGGAACATATCATTCCAAAAGTAAGTGGCAATTACGAATACCATTGTTTGAATTGCAACAAAGTATGGGGAATTGACCAGCTTTTATACACCTGTCCTTCATGCGGATACGTATTGATGATCAAAGATCAACAATCAGACCGGTTTAAACGATTGACAGACAAACAGTGGCATAAAATTTTCAATTATCGAAAACTCTTAAACATTCAGGGGCTAAAAGGAATATTTCGTTATCATGAATTTCTTGGGTCCATTTTACCAATAGAGTCCCTTATATATTTGGGAGAAGGACATACGCCCATGATTGAATCCAATGAAATTCTCCAAAAAAAATTTGGGATTCGTTTTTATTATAAAAATGATGGCCAAAATCCGAGTGCATCATTTAAAGATCGGGGGATGGCCTGTGCATTAAGTTATATCAATCATTTAATTCGATCAGGAAATTTGTCGGAAGTTCTTGCGATTTGTGCATCTACAGGGGATACATCCGCCGCCGCCGCTTTATATGGGTCATATCTTTCCACGCATATCAAAACAGCAGTTCTTTTACCGCATAAAAAAGTGACGCCGCAACAGTTATCTCAACCATTGGGAAGTGGTGCAAAAGTATTTGAAATTCCAGGTGTTTTTGATGACTGCATGAAAGTGGTTGAGGATCTCTCAGATCATTACCATGTCGCCTTATTAAACTCAAAAAATGCCTGGAGGATATTGGGTCAGGAATCATATTCCTATGAAATTGCTCAAGATTTTGACTATCACCTCTCTTCTGTGGCTCTGGTGATACCCATTGGCAATGCAGGAAATATTACTGCGGTAATGAATGGTTTTATTAAATTTTATCATGCGGGCATTATTAAAGATTTACCCCGAATAATTGGCGTTCAATCAAGTCATGCAGATCCGGTTTTTCGTTATTATCAAGAAAAAAATATTGAAAAACGCAAATTCAAGGCGGTTACTGTGAAACCCAGTGTCGCCCAAGCGGCAATGATTGGTAACCCGGTTTCCATGCCTCGTGTCATTAATCGGGTCAATCGATACAATGAAATTTCAGGCAGGGAGAATGTCTTTGTTGTTCAGGTGACAGAACAGCAAATAATGGATTGTCAGATAATGGCCAATAAAAATGGTCATATCGCCTGTACACATGGTGGTGAATGCCTGGCTGGAATGATTTCAGCTTTTGATCAAAACATTATTGATGATCAATATCAGGTTGTTTTGGATTCAACAGCCCATGCACTCAAATTTGCCGGGTTTCAGGATCAATATTTTCAAAATACCTTTTCATCTGAATTTGAAATTATTCCCAAAAAAGAACTGCAAAATCTTCCAGAATTAATCCGACCCAAAGATATACAGCTTCCTGAACCAGGGACTACAATGGAACCAGATAATTTTCATCAATTTGTAAAAAAGACCTCTATGGAAATAGCATCATGCCTTCAACTAAAAAAACGTTCTACTTAATTGTAGTCATATTTTTATTTTGTTATGGGTGCCAATCAGTTGATCAGGTAAAAATGAAACAGGCGGAATCTCTCAAAAATCTTGGTGAAGCCTATTTGCGTCAGGGAGATTTCAACCTAGCGTTACGCACTTTGTTTGAAGCCCAGGGATTGGCACCTCATGATCCCTATATTCAAAACGATATGGGATTGGCATATCTGGGAAAAAAACGACCCGAGCTGGCCATTGATCATTTTAAGAAAGCAATTTATATCAAACCAAAATATCCGAATGCGATTAATAATTTGGGCATTTCATATCTGGAGAATAAAAAATATCTTAAAGCCATCCAATGTTTTAACAAAGCGCTTAAAGATTTAATATATGCCACACCTTATATTCCATTAGCAAATCTTGGACGTACCTACCTGGCAATGAAAGATTACGACAAAGCAATAATGTACTATAAACGTTCCATCGAATTGCATTACGATTTTGCCATTGCCCATCGCGGACTGGGACAGGCTTATTCTGCAAAAAAAGAATACTCAAGTGCCATTGAATCGTTCAAAGAGTCAATTCGCATTGCACCAAGATTTGCTGAAGCCCATTTTGAATTGGCTCAATTATATGCCCGGCAACAAAAATTCCCAAAGGCCGTTCAGCATTATCATCAAGCCATCAGATATTCCTCTAAGATCAGCTTTAAAAGAAAGGTACAAACTGCATTAGATCAAGTCCAACCTTTTGAAATGGATTATCAATTCTAGCAGGTTCAATAATATACAAAATATCAATACGTTACTAATAAAATGCCGCATTGCAGAAAAAAATACTTGACATTTTTGCCGCAGTGCGTTATTTTTAATTTATCACAGCATCATGGTGGATCCTGAAAAAAAAACTGGTGCATCAAATATGCACCGCTAAGATGAAGGAGAAAAATCATGAAAATAAAAAATATTCTGAATAAACGCATAGCTGAGTTCATAGCGTTAAAAAAGGTTTACCACCAAAGATTGGCGTCTGTGAACAGCTACATTGATCAATCAGTTTCGGATTCACTGAACTTCGTAACCGAGTATGTTCATCAACAGAAAGGTCGAATTCGGATGTATCAAAAACAAATTGAACAAGAAACGATATCCTTTTGCACAGAAATACATAACGCAATGCAATTTACACTGATGTTTTTGTTTTCTCGCCCTGCTGTTGTTGGATACGCCAGACAATGTGATATGGGGGCTTTATGCATCTAAGGATGAACCAGTACTTTGGTTAAATCTTTATTTAATTGAGGTACAATAATATAAGACAAATATGTCAATAATCGAAAAAAATAATGGAGGTTTTATGATTTCAATAGCAACACTACAAGGAAACGTTGTCAATTTTTCACGATCAGCATGGCTGGCATCATTGGGAGCCATTGCTACAGTCAGCCAGGAAAGTCGGCAGATTGTAGAAAAAATTTCTCAATGGAACATTAAAGAGTCAGTTGCTGGCCTTGAAAACCAATATCGACAGGTTTTCAGTAATATAAAGGATTCCTTAGGGAATCTGTTTAACAACATGTCCGTGCCAAGATTTGCAACAGTGTCCTAGTCATTAATCAACCTGATTTTATAAAGGGAGATAAATAATGGAAAGCATGGCCAGACTCATCAAACGATATGGCAGTCGAAAACTATACGATACAAAAGAAAGTACCTATGTATCTTTGGAAAAAATTGCATCATGGATTCGTGAAGGACAGAAAATTCGCGTAATTGACAAGAAAACATCCGAAGATTTAACAGGTCAGGTTTTGACGCATATTATTTCTGAGGAAGGCCGTCAGGGAAAATCATTTTTATCCACTGAGCTTTTGCATGATCTGATTCGTGCTGGAAATAAAACTGTTAGCGATGGAGTGGAACATATCCAGCAAAAAGTGGATAAAGTTGACAAATATATACATGAAAAAGTTGACAATTTTGTTCAATCTTCATTGGATCAAATAGGGCCTGTAAAACGTATGCGCGAGGAAATGGCTGCCCTGAAGAAACGTGTTGAAGAGTTGGAAGTCTCGTTACAGGCCATTGATCCTGGAACCCATGATTCTGGGAACAGAAAAGTATCAAGTTAAGTAAAAGGAATAATAAAATGACATATGGTACTTCAAATTTTCAGATTGGACGCTTTATATGGCTGACAGGTTTAGGCATTATATTTGTAATAGGTAAAGAAAGTATTTTTTTTGTTAAGAATCTAAAAAAGGTTAAAGAACATCTGGAACAAATACAATATCCGCCTGTCATTTTATTAAACAATGTTTTGACAAACATTGCAAATGTCGCACCAGGCGCTCTTGATGGATTGATAGACACTTTTGACAGTTTGTTTTTTCCAGAGCGAAGCAGCCTTTGTGCTGAAATTGACTGGGTGACTGAGGCATGTTTACCATTTGAATAATTTTTTACCTGTCCTGATGAGACAGGTTATCAAAATAAAAGAGGTGTCGAATGCCTGACAAAACAGAAAAATTAATTGATGAAATCAAAGAATCCGCAAGCAAGATATGGCTTGCCGGTCTGGGAGCTTTGAGTATGACTGATGGTGAGGGGTCGAACTTTTTCAAAAATCTGGTAAAAAAGGGACAGGATTTTGAAAATATGAGTATGGACCAGATCAAAAAAGTCAAAGATATACTCAAGGAAACCTTAAAGGATAATGTCGCAGAACGTGTAAAAGATCATGTCCGCGATACCCGCGCCAAAGCTGAAAATGTTTGGGGAAAAATTGGCGGTAAAATTGAGGGAACTAAATCCGTGGCAGAAAACGTTTGGGATAAGCTGGAAGAACGTTTTGAAGAACGAATCGCTACAGCCCTTAATCGTTTTGGAGTCCCTAGTGGAGAAGAAATCTCAAAACTGACCAAACGTGTTGAAGATTTGGCTAAAATTGTTGAAAAACTAAAAAAGGCGCAGGAGAGTGAAGCATCCGAATAACAAGATCCCATTAAAACAGTTGCCAGACAAGTCCGACTGGTCTGACCTGTCCAACTTGTCTGACTTTGACTTGTTCCCACGCTCCAGCGTGGGAACAAGAATCTTTTCAGCATCTTAACGAGATATCTATACGAAATGAAGGATGCCCAAAAAAATTTACTTGCGAAAAATCAAAAACAATAATATACAAATCCTATAGACTTTAAGATAAAGATTTTGGCAAGGCGGCGCAAGGAGATAGTACTATAGTACATCGACGAAGCGCCAACGCAGTCCAAAATCTTTATCTTAAAGTCTATAAATGCGTTTTATCAAGCTTTTAAACATAAAACGTTCAAATCTGACCGAAATGTAATCCGATGTAAATTACGTTAAGTGGAGGCATTAATGGGAATCACCTTTGTACAAAAGAGTGATTTAAATAATCCAAAACCAAATCCTAAAACTGCACTGGTATTATCAGGAGGCGCTGTATCAGGTGGCGCTTTTAAATTAGGCGGGCTGAATGCCCTGTCAAATTTTATGATTAATATGAGTATTCGTGATTTTGATATTTATGTCGGTGTCAGTGCAGGCTCTATTCTTTCCATTCTATTAGCTAATGGCGTTCCAACATCAGAAATTTCCAAAAGCATGGGCGGGCGTAAAGGAATGTTGGATCCAATAATGGCTTCAGAGTTTTATTATTTGAATTATAAAGAGTTCATATCAAAGCCTTTAATGATGTTCGGTGATCTTGTCACGCGATTCCCTCGTGCCTTATTTCACTTTTTAAAAACCAATAATGTTTTCAGGGCCGAATTTCGACATCGTTTACTGATCGCCCTTGCGAATCCAATTTATGAAAATTTTGAATCTATTTTTGAACTTGCAGCAGAAGTTGAACAAGATAAGCAGCATAATGCATCCATTCCCTGGGGATATATTCCCAATGGAATATTCAATACAGACCATTTTGAAAAATCAATCAGATCGAATCTTGAAAGAAATCGATTGTGTAATGATTTTGTTGAACTCTATGAAAAACGCGGTAAAAGTTTATATATTGCTTCCACAAAACTGGATACTGCTGAACGTGTTATTTTTGGGCCTGATGAAAAAAATAATGTTACGATCTCAAAAAGTATGCAGGCGTCAATTGCTGTTCCTCTTTTTTATAAGCCGGTAAGAATAGAAGGTTCAGATTATATTGATGGTGGTGTGATTAAAACAGCGAGTATGGATGTTGCTATTGATAAGGGGGCAGATCTTGTTATTTGTTACAATCCATTTCGTCCAATCAATTTTGAACTCTATTCCGAGCGAGAAAAGCGGAAGAATCGTTTAAATATTGCAGATGATGGCCTTTACGCACTGATTAATCAAGTTTTTCGGACAATGCTTCACACGCGATTAATGCATGGGATGGATTTTTATCGCCAAGATCCCAGTTTTAAGGGCGATATCATATTAATTGAGCCAACAGATTACGACCACAAATTTTTTGATATGAATCCCCTCGCATTTTGGGAGCGGCGTAAAGCGGCAAAACGCGGTTATGCGTCTGTAAAAGAATCAATCAGTCTGAACTACGATTTACTCCAAAAAATTCTAAATGCTTACAATATAATTACCAGTTGGGAATTTGCTCAGAATCCTGAAGAAATGTATCGTCGCCAGCATAAAGATATGTTGAATTAATTCCAATTTCTATCGAAAAAGTCTATATATGAAAATCATCTCACCTTATAATCCTCGCCGGGTATATGCCATCTTTTCTGTTGTAATGACAGTCTTTTTGATCATCATGAAAAGAAAACGTTTTTTAGGATTTAAGCCTTTAACTCCAGTTAGATTCAAAGAAACAATAGATAAATTAGGCGTTTGTTTCATCAAATTTGCCCAGATTTTAGCAACACGCGCAGATTTTTTTCCTCCAGAATATCTTCAAAAACTCAAACTACTTCACGATGAAGTTGATCCAATGCCACACGAATTTTTCAGAAAAGTCTTTAATAAGGCGTTTGGCGGCAATAACCCCTTTTCACATTTTGAACAAAGCCCCATTGCCAGTGCTTCCATAGGTCAAGTCCACAAGGCTTATCTTAAAGATCAGACTTGCGTCGCAGTAAAATTAAGACGCCATGGAATCAAAAAAAAGGTCAAGGCGGATATCAAAATACTTCGAATCCTGAACAAATTGTTCAGACCGATGTTTTCAAGTTATACGAACAATTCAATAGAAACGCTGATAATGGAATTTTCAGACATGATCCTCCTTGAAATCGACCTTCGCAATGAACTTGAAAATTTACATGAATTTTCTACAATTTATGTCAAAGAAGGCATTGTGTTTCCAAAAACATATCCTCAATTCAGCAGTGAAAGTGCTCTGGTTATGAGCTATGAGTCTGGAATTCGTTTAAGCGAGATGATTCAAGGATCTCAATCACCAATAGATAAAAACAAATTTGACTTCAACTATATTATGGAACAGTTGGTGCGATTCTATATTGTCCAAATATTAGTAAAAGGGGTGTTTCATGCAGATCCGCATCCAGGGAATATTTTAATCAATTCTGATGGAAAACTGGTCATGTTGGATTTTGGCATGGTCAAACGCATTTCCAATGAAACACGTGTCGCCATGATTGAAGTTGCCAAAGCGGCTTATGAGTATGAATTTGAACGATTCATTGCCGCATCAAAAAAATTGGGCATTATTGCCTATGAAGCGCCACAGACGCAAATACAGGAATATGCAAAACGTGTTTTTGATATATTTGGCAATGAGCATCTCAGCGCATCAACAATGCAGGATCTGGCCTTTGAACTTCTGGGTTCCATGCAAGCATTTCCATTCAAATTACCACAAGAAATTGTTTATGTCATTAGAGCAGGCGTCATGATTGAGGGATTGGGAACATCACAAATTAAAAATTTTAATAGCGTAAAAAATATTTTCCCATTGTTAAAAATCTATATGCCCCAGGCCCTTTTTTTTGATGAGCAAATATTGCAATCTTTGTTCAAAGAAGTCCAGAATTTTCCATTGATTTTAAAGCGAATCAGGGATATTTTTTATCACTTTAACGATGGTTCTATGTCTATGACAGTATCGAAAGATCAAATGGACTGGGTAGAAAAAGAAGTTCGAAGCTATATGAAAGGTCTGGTAATTGGTTTTCTTCTCATGTTTTTTGGAATGGCATTATTACAGGCAGTTTTTCCTGGTCATTACCTGTTAGGTTGGATTGTTCTCATTGTTGGTGCGTTCAAAGTGATCTATAGCTTGTAATTTTACCAATACCTTTCTTTCTTATCATAAATGTCGCACATCGCATTTTTCCATCGATCAATTTTTCTTTCAGTATTCGTTAAAGCTTCAATAATTTCTTCACGATTAAAAGGCTTGGAAATAAAATCATTTGCACCGGACTGGTACGCTTCCAAAAGATTGTTAGACTGGTCAGTTGCGGAAAGCACAATGACCTGCACCATAGGATACTTTTCACGTATCGTTTTAAGCAGCTTGATACCATCCATTTTAGGCATATGAATATCAGTAACAACGATAAATCCATATTCTTGAGACAATATTTCCAACGCCTCTGTTCCTGAATGGGCCGATACGATGTCCCAATCAGGAAGCATCCCTTTTAGCAATGCATGCGCTGTGAGATCATCATCAACAAATAGAATACGCTTCATTCTTCTCTCCCTTTATTAAGTTTTGATTTATTTTTACACGACAAATTGAAGTTGTGTATATAAAAACTTTTTTATTAATGATCAAGAAAAAAAATTTTTATTCATATTTATTTATTACTGTTGCCTGTAAATACTGAATATGTTATCAATGTGACTGATTAATCAATCAATTTAATACAAAAATGAAAAAAAACAAAGTAACCGATAATTAAAATAAGACAATTGTTATATCAATATCATTGTCAAAACATCAAGGTTTAAGGTACGCCATATGCAGCCAAATATCAAAAAAAAAATTAATCAATTAATCACTATAGCGGTCAATAGTCTCAATGAAGGAAAACATGATACCGCTATCAAAATTTTGACAAAAGTAATTGATTTTCGTTCGAACGATTCAAATCTATATTACAATCGTGGTCTTGCCTATTATGGTAAGAAAGATTATGCACAGGCAATAGATGATTATTCTCGTGCAATTCGTTTACACCCTGATTTTGAGAAGGCATATAATAATCGTGGGTTGGTATATTTTGAACAGGGCAATTATGATTGGGCTATTGAGGATTATCAAAAAGCCCTAAAAATGAATCCAGAATTTGACAAGGCCTATTATAATCTGGGCGTTGCATATTATCTTAAAGGTGATAACAAAAATACGCTCACATATTTTGCAAAAGCCATTCAACTCAATCCCAACTACGATAAGGCCCATTATAATCTTGGGGTCGCATATCTGGATAAAGGGGATAATATCACTGCCATACGACATTACAGCAGGGCCATTGCCTGTAATAAACAAAATGAACAGGCTTTTTTCAATCGGGGTGTTGCATATTCTAACATTGGAAAAACGAAAGAGGCATACACAGATTATTCATCTGCTATAAATATTAACGACCGCTATTACAAGGCATACAATAACAGGGGAATCATATTAGCTAAATCAGGCCAGATACAACTGGCTCATGCGGATTTTTCAAAAGCAATTGCTTGTCAAAATAAAGATGAAAAAGCATTTTACAATAGAGGCTATGTGAATAAAAAGCGAAATCATATTGATGATGCGTTCAAAGATTTTTGTGAAGCTATGAAATTGAATTCTAAAAGCCCCAATGTGAAACATGCCTTTCAAAATTTCACTCAAATGAGCCTCACAAATGATCCATCTCGTCAACATATTGGCCTTATGTATCAATATCAAGGAGAAAACAAGAAAGATATTATCAGATTATCAAAAAATGTTAAGCTTGAAGGTGATGAAATTTATGTGATCTATAATCGAGGTTTACTGTATTATTGTCACAATGAGAATAAAGATGCCGCTATATCCTTTTCAAAAGTCATTGAGAAAAATAAAAAGGATGACAAAGCGTACAACAATCGAGGTACAGTTTTTTTTAATGCAGATGAAATTGAAGCTGCCTTTAAAGATTTTTCAACTGCAATAACAATCAATCCACAAAACAACAAGGCCCTTTTTAACAGGGGATTGCTGTTATGTCAAAAAGGCCACTTAAAAGAGGGCATATCAGATTATATGAAAGCACTGAATTCAGACCCAAAAAGTGCTGTTCTTCATTTTAACATTGGGCTCGCTTTTTATTATCAGGGAGATCCTGAAACTGCGATTAAATATTTTTCAAAAACGATTCAATTGGATCCCAAAAATGATAAAGCTTACAATAATAGAGGGGTTGCATATTTCAATATGGGAGATATGGATCAAGCCCTTCGTAATTATGAAAAATCAATCTCCATGAATCCTAAAATTGCCAAACCTTATTACAATCGAGGTCTGATACATGCAAAATCCGGGAACGTGACACAATCGGTCAATGATTTTTTGATGGCAATGAAAGCGCCTAAAGGCACAGAAACATTTAATATGGGAGTGGTTTATGGCTTTAGAAGAAAAAAAGAAAAGAAAGCGTGATAAGTAATTATTTTTTTTATATGGGAATTGTATAAGGAGATGTCATGAATACTGTAGTTTCAGCTCCAATCCATGAGAATATAAGGGATCCATTCTTTTTTGATCCCACCGGTCATTATAATCAAAAGGATTATTTTGATCAGAAAAAATATGTAGA
>Ga0272440_1001906_pt1 | contig 16628 bp, 14 predicted proteins | sample SSMMMBAug17_FD_192440 | JGI IMG/M metagenome (GOLD analysis project Ga0272440, IMG submission 192440) | Marine sediment archaeal communities from Little Sippewissett salt marsh, Falmouth, MA, United States - SSM-MMB-Aug17 | ecosystem: Environmental > Aquatic > Marine > Wetlands > Sediment ... | reverse complement strand
AGGAAGCCTATGTGAAAAGATCAGAAAAGACAGCTTGTTATCTGTAATTGAGTACATCATCAATTCAAACAATCCAAAAAAACGCTTTAGGGAATTAAGCAAAGTGTTAAATCAACTAATAACGTTAGTACCATCTGAAAAACATATGATAAACAGGGATTTGGGAAGACATGAACCAACTCCGGCACTGATTTACAAAAATAAAGCACAAATTACAAAATAATCTATAATAATAATTGCATATTATAGATGCAAGCAAAAGCAAATATTTGTAAAAGAACGTTTTAGTTATAAATTTATTAATAAAAACTTGATGTTTAACACTTTTAATAAGCCTATATTTTAATCGCTTGATTTGACTGGGTTTATTTGTCAAGAAATAAAAACTTAATTATCGAGTAATATGAAAAATGCCCCTATCAATTTCGTTTAAATAGTCTTCGCACTTTGGTGATGCTCGAGAATGTGCTAAAAAGGCTTGCTCGGCAAAACTTTGTAAATCAGTGTCAAGCACCGGAAAATCTTAAAACAATACTTGATACAATAGCTGAACTCCGTGCGCGAATATTAAGCTATAAACATTTTGGTAATGTTCCAACGTATATGGCTCTTGTTATCGCATCAATTGAAGATCTTTCAAGATTAGTTTCAGAGTTAATTGCTACATGTCCATATGGCAAAGGCAAAAAACGAAAAAGTAATAGAAAAAGGGAATCAGAAGTTAACAATTTAATACAATCTATTGAAGATACGATTTCAGATTCTATCTTGAAAGAATTAAAAAAGTTGGTATGAAGAACATATCGCCAGATTATCAGTAACTGGAATATCAGGCCTTGGAAAACAGACTTGTATTATCGTCCAACTTTGGTTTTACCAAGTCAGGAGGACAATCACTGACTAACACGGACACCCACATCACGCGTTTGGAAAAACCAAAGTGGGACGATCATAATTGTCCATTCTTGTTTTTTTTCATGGAAAAAAAGCTGCGTATAAAACATTGATGAAATCCCTTCTTGTCAATTATAACGTGAAATGATATAATCAAAGAAATTACAGTTAAACAATAGAATAAATAAGGATCATTATGTCAACGAACCAGATCAGTCAACAACCAGATGCCATCATTGGTGTCATATCAGATACGCATGGATTATTACGTCAGGATGTGTTCAAAGCCTTTAAAAATGTTGATTCCATCGTACATGCAGGAGATATCGGTTCCATTGAAATCATTAATCAATTGTCAACCATAGCGCCTGTAAATGCGGTTCGCGGTAATATGGATGGCTATACTTGGGCCCAAAAATTTCCTGCCTTTGATGTCATTGAAATTAAAAATAAGTTTTTTTATGTACTTCATGATTTATATACATTGGATTTAAACCCACAAGCAGCGAATTTTCATGCTGTTATTTTTGGACATACGCATATTGCTGATCATTATATTAAAGATAATATTTTATATGTTAATCCAGGAAGCGCCGGGCCAGTAAGAAACAATCGTCCCCCCACAGTTGCACGTATTCGTGTATATCAAAACTCCCTGAGTGTTGATTTTAAAGAAGTATCATAAAGTCTTTTAGTTACAATAAATGGAGGTTTTTTATGTTTAAAATGTGTTGTTGCCAACAAATCGTTCAAATGCTATTCATTCTTTTCGTTTTTATCAATCCACTTTATGCCCAACACCCCCCTGCAAAAGTCGTTGTATCGAAGATTATTGAAAAAGAACTTTCCAGAACATGTGAAATAGTGGGTGTTGTTGATTTTGATAAAATATCAGGCGTTTCTTCAGAAATTAATGGCTTGATCACAAATCAGTATGTGGTTGAAGGTACTGTTGTTAAAAAAGGCAATATTATGACACGCCTGAACACTGATTTTATATTAAAAAATATCGAAATCGCCAACATCCAGAAAGAACAGATTGAAATCAATATCAGCCATACGAAAAAGAATTTAGAGCGCTATGAAACACTTTTTCAAAATGATGCAGCCAGTGAAAAAACCTATGAAGATTTATCATATAGTTTTAAAGAATTATTAAAGAAAAAAACAGAAATACAATTAAATATTGAAAAATTAAATCTAGAACTGAATAAAAGTGCCATTAGAGCCCCTTTTAAAGGTCTGGTATTAAAAAGATTAAAAAATAAAGGCGCATGGGTTTCTCCTGGAATGGCAATTTGTGTATTTGCTTCTATTCAAGATATTTTTGTAAATGTTTCAATTCCTGAAGAAATGATTAATTATATAAAACCAGGCGATAACATTTTTTTAACGATCAATGCGCTCAACAAAAACTTAACAGGTATTGTAAAAAATTTTGTTCCTGTTGCTGATATTAAAAGTAAAACCATTCAAGTCAAAATTGGAATCCAATGGTTCCCTGAAGCCATTCAGTATATGTCTGCAACAGTGAATGTGCCTACAAGCAATAAAATGAAGTTAAAAATGATCAAAAGAGATGCTTTACTCAGATTCAATGGTAAAGAAAACATTTATATTGTTAAGGATGGTAAAGCTGTATTCATGCCAGTGAATGTTGTGAGTTATGAAAATGAGTATATTGGAATTGATAATTCAGAGATCTCAACCGATATGCCTGTTATTACTGAGGGAAACGACCGGTTAAAACCTGATCAGGCCGTGGAAATCATCAAAATAATTAAATAGATTATCCATTTAGGAGAAAATTTTGGATTTTATTAAATTTTCTATCAATAAACCTGTTACTGTCATTGTTGGTGTCATCCTGATTGTACTTTTTGGGATTGTTGGGATGCGCCAATTACCCATTCAATTAACGCCTGATGTTGAAATGCCGCAAATAACTGTTCGAACAACATGGCCGGGTGCCAGCCCTTATGAAATCGAAAAAGATATTATTGACTCACAGGAAGAAGTCCTTAAAGGAATTCAAGGGCTGACGCTCATGGAAAGCTCCAGTTTCAATAATATGGGAGAGATTACCCTGACATTTAGTGTGGGAATTGATATGGATGCCGCACTATTAAGGGTCTCAAATAAACTAAATGAAGTCAAAAATTATCCAGACAATGTTGAAAAACCCATCATAGATGCTTCAGGCGCGCAAAGTTCTCCAGTCATCTGGATGATGCTGAAAAATAAAGTCGGGCCATCGTCAAAAATCAATACCTTTCGAACATTCTTTGAAAATGAGGTGCGTCAATATCTTGAACGCGTTCCAGGAGTCGGTTCTTTATTTGTATTTGGTGGAACTGAAAAACAACTGGAAATTGTGATATCTCCGGTGAAGTTATCGAAATATAATATGACGATTGCTACAGTTATTCAACGAATCAAATCATCCAATACCAATGTATCAGCAGGCATTCTTGCCCTGGACAAAAATAATTACAGAATCAGAACTGTCAGCGAATATCAAAACAAAGTTGATCCCATGAACATTCTGTTAAAAGATGATGGCATAAGACGTATATATTTACGAGATGTTGCATCAAGTCGATATGGGTATGCCACAAATGATGTTTCGGTGATGCACAATGGCGTTCAGGTGATTGTTATCGGTGTCAGAAAAGAACAAGGCGCGAATGTCATTAAACTCACCCAAGATTTAAAAAAGGTTGTTGAACAATTAAACGCGGACCTTTTAAAAGATAATGAACTTTTTTTTGACTGGGTCTATGATCAAACCCCATATATAAATAAAGCAATTAATTTAGTTCAACAAAATGTAGTGATTGGCGGACTGCTGGCTTTTGCAGTCCTCATTATATTTTTAAGAAGTTTTACTTCAACCTTAGCCACAGCTATTGCGATACCGATATCAGTTATCGGAACCTTTATATTTATGTGGATTTTTCAAAGAAGTCTCAATGTTGTCAGCCTTGCAGGGATTTCTTTTGCAGTGGGGATGCTTGTTGATAATGCAATCGTTGTTTTAGAAAATATTGATCGTCATAGAAAAATGGGAAAAAATGCGTTTAAAGCTTCATATGAAGGTGCTCAGGAAGTCTGGGGCGCTGTGCTTGCATCCACAATTACGACTGTTGCTGTTTTCTTACCTGTTATATTTATTGAAGAAGAAGCCGGACAATTATTTAGAGATATTGCCATTGCCATTACATTTGCAATAATGATCAGCCTTGTTGTATCTATTTCAGTCATTCCGACAATGACGAATAAGCTATACCGATTTTCAAAAAAAGAAATTCCTGGCCTTCAGTTTATTGCATATATCGGAAACTTTTTTTCAAATATAATTATGGCCGTATCACGCCTGACATTGAAAAATGTATTTACACGAAGTTTTACAATACTTATACTGACAGGTATCGCCATATATTCTACAATTTTGCTTATTCCAAAAGCAGAATACTTGCCCCAAGGAAATCGAAATTTAATCTTAAACATTATCATTCCCCCACCAGGTTATTCAATCCTTAAAAGACAGGATATCGGAAATCACATTTTTAAGACAACACGTCCCTATTATGAGACAGACTACAAAGATGGCGTCCCAAAAATTAAAGATATTTTTTATGTGGCTGCGGGTTCAATAACGCTTTTTGGTGGTATCAGTGAACATGAAACAGAAGCAAGAAAAATGATCCCATTGTTTAATCGAATTATCAATTCCATTCCGGGTATATTTGGCGTAAGTTTACAGGCTGGAATTTTTCAAAATAGAATTGGCAGAGGAAGAACTGTGGATGTGAATATTTCTGGAGAAAATATTGATCACATCATTTCTATTTCACGAACTTTATTTGGTACAATTCTCCACGCAATAGCGTCAGCTCAGGTCAGGCCAGTCCCATCACTTGAAAATTCGTATCCTGAGGCCAATTTTATTCCTGATCGATCTAAAACCCTTGCAAATGGAATTACAGAGCAGGCGCTTGGTTTTTATATTGATGTGATTATGGATGGTAGAAAAGTTGGGGAATTTAAACCAGATACTGGAAAAAAAATGGATCTGATTCTTAGAAGTGACCAGTCTGAAATAAAAGTTCCGGAAGATATTCAAAATAGTGTTATTGCGAACAGTTTTGGGAATCTGATTCGAATTGGTGATATCGCGCAATTAAAATATGATCAGGGCATGATGCAAATTAATCATTTAGAAAGAAAAAGAACAATAAAATTAGAAGTCACACCTCCGCAGGATATTGCCTTACAAGAAGCAATGGAAATCATTGAAAATGAAATTGAAAACTTAAAAAAATCAGGAAAATTAAAAGGGGCGTCGGTGAGTGTTGGCGGCAATGCAGATAAACTGTCAGAAGCCAGGCAGGCCATTCAATGGAACTTGCTCATGGCTGTTGTTATTATTTATTTATTAATGTCTGCTTTGTTTGAAAACTTTTTTTATCCTTTTATCATTTTGTTTACTGTCCCACTGGCATCAGCAGGTGGCTTTTTGGGGCTTAGACTTGTTGATCGTTATATTGCCCCACAACCATTCGATATTGTTACAATGCTGGGCTTTATTATACTCGTTGGAACAGTTGTCAATAATGCGATTCTAATTGTGTATCAATCTCTAAATAATGTCAGGTTTGCTGGTCTTGTTGGAATTGATGCGGTTATTGAATCTGTCAAAACAAGAATTCGTCCCATTTTTATGAGTACAACAACCAGCTTGTTCGGCATGTTACCACTTGTCATATCAACTGGCGCTGGAAGTGAACTATACAGAGGGCTGGGTAGTGTTTTACTGGGAGGGCTAGCTGTTTCTACGATTTTTACACTGTTTGTAATTCCTTCTCTTTTATCTTTTTTTATTGGATTTGAGAAGAAGAGAATAGATCGTCATGAAAAAATGAATGAAAAGGAATATAATGATGATTAACATCTTAAGATCAAATACTTCTTTATCAATCTCTAAATTTTTTGTTTTGACTGGCATATTACTGTTATTTATTCAGGTAAACGACCTGCAAGCGATCAATTTAATTGATCTTCAAAAAGAAGCTGTGAAGAACAGGAAAGTAATAGAAAAATATAAAACCAGGATGGATCAACAGGAGGTTGCACTAAAAATCAATCAGGCAGCAAACTGGCCCAAATTAGATTTACAATATACGCTTTTAAAATTGGATCGACATTTAAGTCCCTTAGATCGGTATACAGAGTTTGAAACAATTTTAACTTATTCCATTTTTTCAGGATATAAACACTATTATCAAAGAATTTCTATTTTGCATTTAAAAAATGCCAAAGAATTTGAGCAAAAAAGTATGATCCAGGATATTAAATTTTTAATTGCTGCCAATTATTTACATATTTTTGATTCCAAAAGTCTTTTAAAAGTGGCTGAAGATGAATATAAACTGCTACAAAAACGTTATAAAGATGCGTTAAACAGACATAAAGTTGGAATCATAAAGAAAAATGATTTGCTTAAAATCAAAGTCGAATTAGATCATGCGAAACAACAAACTGAAAAAGCTCGCGCAGATTTTGAAAAGAGCTTAAATGATATGGAATATGAAACAGGTATTCAGATTGATATTGATAAAATATCTTTTGAAGAATTTAATGCACTTCCACAAACGAAAGATCTCGTATTTTATCTTTCAAGGACTGCGAGAAGAAATGAAATCAAAGCATTAGAGCAATTAATTGATTCTGAAAAGTATATATTAAAATCTCAAAGGTCTAAATATTATCCATCAATTAACCTTTCTGCTGAATATTATCGTTACGAAGATGATTACATGTTTGGTTTTGGTGAGAATTACGATCAGGATATTCGCCTGAAATTTTCTTTAACAATGAACTGCTTTAATGGGTTTAAAGATCATTATACAATGAAATCAAAATCACTTGATATGAAACAACTCAAATGTGATCTTGATGAATTAAAGAACAAACTGACAAAAGCTGTAGAAAATACTTTTTTGGACTATGAAGTTTCATTAAAGAATTTGAAAGTTGCACAAGATAGCATATCTCAGGCGGAAGAAAATTTGCGTATCACAGACATGTCATTTAATCAGGGGGTCGCTAAAACTGCCGATATCCTTGATGCAATCTACTATCTTTCAAGAGCGAAATATAATTTTATTGATGCTGGCGGAAAACTTTTTTATAATTATTATAAATTGACTCGACTTGCTGATAAGTTTTGAGATCCCTGCTTTTGGCTTTCTTATTCTTTTGGCCTTATGTACAGAGCTTTCCTGTGTGTAAGAAACATATTTATCCAGCTATTATTGAAAAACATTTCATGGCACATTTTTTGCTGAAATGTCGTTATGACAAAAAAAGACGAATTAATAATTGAAGGAAAAAAAATGAAATACTTATGTATTGCAAGGAACTTAATCGCTTTATTGTTTTTTTTGTCTTGTTTAATACACGCCAGTTGCAACAGAACAAATAAAGATATAGAAAAACAAGATAAATATGATGGCACGTACAATATTTCTTGTATTAGCGAGAATGTCTATGCTGCTATCGGTGATATTACAATTAACTCAAACAAGATATCCGGTACAATCGTCAATACAAAGAATTTTAAATTTACTATAACAGGTACAGTCAATGATAAAGGTATGATTCTATTTAATACGATTTCGAATAACCTTGGGAAGATAACTGCTTTCGGTCAGGTGTCAGAAGATGGTTATATAAAAGGTATGTATTCAGTAAATACCAGAAAAGGAAAGTATTTTGGATTTCGATACGAAAAAGAGGAAATTGATACCAACCTGAATGGCGTCTTTGAAATAGATTTTCTTCGCAATGATCGAAAAACAGCTCATTTACGAATTCAAATCCATAATGGTGAATTTCGTTCAGAGATCGAATCAATTAATCATGTTAAATATCCGGTAAAAGGACGTGTGCTTACAAATGGTAGAATTATTATCAATACAGTCATTGGAAGTCGGTCAAAAGGAATTGCTGCTTATGGCATTATCAGGGGGAAATCTTTGAAAGGGCATTACTTTTTACATACCGGTGATAAAGGGTCCTTTTATGGAAAAGGTTTGTAAAACATCAGCCATATAACACGATTTCATAAGTTGGAAAATGATTTAACGCCTAATTTTTTTTCATAATCTAAATCGACTGATAAATCCTCGATATCTGTTGTGATTTCACCGCGTGAACTTTTTACGCGATCAATTCCGCGTCCCACAATGCCTTTCCGAGAGCAATATGCCATTGCTGTTTCCTCGGACACGAGGCCTTTTTCAAAAAGAGAAATAATATAGTCATCAAACGTCGTCATCCCAAAAGTTTTGCCATCAGAAATAATATCATAGAACGTTTTACCTTCAGACTCGCCATTAAGTACTGTATCCTGAACACGCAAATTATTTCCCATGATTTCAAATGCTGCAACCCGACCGCCTTTTTCTTTGGGAAGCAAGCGTTGACATGCAATCCATCGAATTGTATCTGCAAGCCGAATTCGGATTTGCTTTTCTTCTTCAAAGCTAAACATTCCTAAAATTCGATTGATCGTTTGGCCTGCATCAACAGTATGAAGTGTGCTTAGAACGAGATGTCCTGTTTCCGCAGCGCTTAACCCAATTTCAACAGTTTCACGATCGCGCATTTCGCCAACTAGAATGACTTTCGGTGCCTGCCGAAGGGCTGCACGAAGTCCGCTCGCAAAGGTATCAAAATCTGTCCCCATCTCGCGTTGATTAAATGTTGATTTTTTATGCGGATGTTTGAACTCAATCGGATCTTCAAGTGTTACCACATGAACTGATTTGGTCTGGTTGACTTCATTCAATAATGCGGCCAAAGATGTTGATTTCCCGCTGCCTGTAGAGCCGGTCACCAGAATGATTCCATTTTTTTCATGAGCCATTTTTTCAAATGCATTGGGCAGTTTCAACTGGTCAAGTGTTGGAATGTCGGTTGCCAGTTTTCGTAAAATGATTGAGTAATGCCCACTCTGAGAAAAAATGTTGACTCGAAATCGTTCACCACTTTCCAATTCATAAGACAGATCACAGGAACCTTCCTTGATCAATGTCTCTGTTAAACGCCTGTCTCCATTAATTAACTTTAATGCGAGTTGCTCGGCCTGAAATGGCGTAACCATATCAATAGGCGGATTGAGTTCTACTTTCGTAAGTTGTCCAGAATTTTCCACCTGAAAAGGTTTACCCACAGTAATATTCAAATCTGAAACATTGTCAAATGCATACAGCATTTGAGATAAAATATGATCAATTTCTTGTTTGCGCATGATATGTCCTTTTTCTTGAAGATTGTTTTACCATTCTCACAGGCAAAAAACATACCAACTTTTCAAACAAAAAAATTAAACCGGAAAATCACCAAAATCTTCAACAGATAGATTCTGAAGATAATTCAGCCATTTTTTGCCATCTTCGCTTTTATCAAGAACTTCATGCTGTTTTGAACTGTAAGTAAATGCTTTTTGGGGTAAGGATTCTTCTAAAACAGTATTACTGGCATAAATCGGAGCTCTAAATTTTAATGCCAGGGTAATTGCATCACTCGGCCGGGAATCTAGTGAGAAAATATAATCTTGTGATGAAAAGTATATTTTTGCGTGGTATGTGTTATCAACGATATCGGAGATCTCAATTTTTTGGATTTGAATTTGCATGTATGATATGAAATTTTTAAATAAATCGTGTGTCATCGGGCGATCATAATGGATTTGCTGTAAGCTTGTAGCAAGCGGTGTTGCCTCCAGAATACCAATCCAAATAGGCAATATTTTTTCACCGGTTGCTTTATCTTTTAGAATAATGACCGGACTGTTATTGACAGGATCAACGGCAATGCCATAAAGTTGCATTTCGTTAGACATAAGAAATACCTCATAAATGTTAGGACTTCATACCTGCTGGCCGAACTTTTTTGATCGTACTTGCATTTTTCTGATGATGTGATTATGATAAGCAGGTTATTTAAATTCAAATGATGATGGAATTGACTTAACCGACATAAATAACAAAAGTTAAAATATCTGTCAAATGCTAATCAAATATTATTACAATAAGGGGGGATATGAACGAGAAAGATTTGATTTATCAGACAAAAAATTCAGTTGCATGGATTACGATTAATCGTATGCCACAAAGAAATGCAATCAGTGCTGAGGCGATAGATCTATTTTTAGATGCTTTGGATCAGGCAAACAATAATACAGAGGTTCGGGCATTATGTATTACTGGAAGCGGCGATAAAGCCTTTTGCTCAGGAGCAGACCTTGGCGGATCAATGCATATGGAAGACAAACAATCTGTACAGGAATCCTTTGAGAAATATTCGAAATTACTTTTCAAATTATCAACTTTTCCAAAACCCACAGTGGCAAAAATCAATGGGTATTGTCTGGCTGGAGGCACTGGCTTTATGCTGGCATCTGATATTGTGATTGCCCGCAGTGATACAAAATTTGGCACGCCTGAAGTCAATGTCGGCTTGTTTCCAATGATGATTGGCGCACTTATTTTTCGCAATGTGCCTCGAAAAAAAGCAATGGAAATGATTCTTCTTGGAGAAAAATTGTCTGCAACGCAAGCATTAGACATGGGAATGCTGACGCGAATTGTCCCATATGAACAGCTTGATTATGAAGTTGATCAGGTTCTTAAAAAGCTTTGTGAAAAAAGCCCTTTAAGCATTAAAATGGGTAAACAGGCTTTTATTGAGGCGGAACAAAAGCCATTAAAAGATGCAATAGATTATTTATCAAAAAAATTGATTGAGGTTGCATCTACTGAAGATGCAATTGAAGGAATTTCTGCGTTTTTGGAAAAAAGAAGCCCTGTTTTTAAAGGTATATAATCCTGGAAATTCGCCTTCTGACTTGTATATTTTTTTTCTTGACTGATCTAAAGTGATTGTATTCACTTCATTAATTATAGGAGATCCTCAGGCTTTAACCCTCGTCTTAAAAAGAATCCAACAATTAAAACTCCTGCATGGCATATTTATTGCTTTAATTATGCAATAAACGATGTGGGAGTTAATACCATGAAATGTATTTATACCTTTTTATCTATGATATTATTTTGTAGTTTCGTTCAGGCAATGGATCCTTTACCCGATGAAACATTGGCTGAAATCACCGGCAGATCTGGTTTATCTGCATTTTTTATGAATGGTGATGGAAATATTGGGATGAACGTTACCTTTAAACGTGTGACATGGGGAGATCAAGAAGATGGAAATAAAGGTTTTGTTCATATTCATGGCTATGACGATCTTGAAAATAACGATAATTTTTCACAAAGTGGTATCGGATTTGAGGTTGAATCTTCATTATTGACAATTGATATAGATCCTGTTGAAATCAATAATGGCCAGGAGGTCGTTACAACGACCAAGCTATTAATAGATTTGCCAGAACTTACTTCAACATCTCTCCTTGCAAATTATTATGTAATAAACCTTTCAAGCAGCGCATACGCCAACACGCCACTTAACGATACCCCTACGCAAAAAAATCTGGGCGTATTATATACGGGTGGTACAGAATTAACGATTCCCAGTTTTCCAGATAAAATGGAAATTTGGGCGCATTAAACTGAGCCCAGTTGAGGTATGAATCATGAAAAAAATTATGTTTATCTTTGCTTTCGCAATATTTACCCCTTTCTTTGTGTATGCAATGGAGCAGATTTCTGATCATGAGCTTGACACGTTGACAGGCGCTGCGGGTGTAAATATTAAGTTCATTGGCGAGTTAACGATCAAGGTTGCTTCATCTAATATTGCATGGGGGGATCTTGATGGAAAGGATGGTACTGATGCAAACAAATGTTTTTTAATGCTTCAATCAACAGGTTCAGATAAAACAATCATTAACTTAAGCACAACTGACCCTGAATTTGTTATTGATGTTGCAACCACAGATGATAACGCACTTATGATTGGAGGGAAAACTGCTGTTGCTGCAAATACAACGTTTATTAAAATAGATCTTCCTGACGATCTGGTCACAGAAATACTTCCATGTGACTATACTGAATTTTTACTGACTGAAGATCCTTCTACAGGTACTGGCGGATCATTTGCAACTGTACAGACCGAAAATTTAAAATTGTTGATTGAAGAATTTCCAACAAATATTTACATTTCAGCACATGATTAACGTTTTAGGAAGGAAAACAAGCTTATGAAGATACGATATTTTTGCCTTTTCATCATTTTTTTTATTCCATTTTCGGTTTTTGCCTTTGAAGAAATGACTGATGCGTCACTGGATGATGTGTCCGGACAGTCAGGAATAGATATTTTCCTTGAAGGCACGACTAAGGCTCAATTGGAACTTGGTGACTTTAAAATAATTGATGACGATACTGATGGCGGGGCAATATTTGTTGACAGCCAGGAATTTGGTGGTGCAGGAGATAAGGTCATATTTTATATGTCAATGAAAGATGTATTGTTTACAATAGATGTGGGATCTTCAGGTTCCGGAATTTTTGATTATAATTATGATACAGATGATTCCAATCAAATTGTTGATAATACACAATACGTTCTTGAGAACAGATCTTTTGTAAAAATCGGACTTCCCCCAAGTTCAGGAATAGAAATCAGACTGGAAATGCCAGGGAAAAACGATATACAATTTCAGAACAAAAATGGTTCAAACGCTCTTTCCCTGGGAGGACTGGTAATGACCCCCATGACAGTTAAAATCAATGAAATATATAATGATCTGTTCATTGCAAGTCATTAACATCATAAAGGAGTCAACAATGAGTCAATTCATTACCAGCATATTTATCATATGTTTATTCTCATTCAGTCATGTATTTGCATTGGAAACAATGTCAGATAACGAAATGAGCGATGTTGTCGGACAGAGTGGTGTTGATATTACCCTTCCTGGATGTGAGTTTACGATTTCTTTTGATCAATTTGCGATTAATGACGAGGCCGGATACATAGTCGCTAATGGTCCATTGGATTATATTCAACCCACGAATAATACGTTAACATTATTAAATGAAATTAACATGACAGATGATATTAACAAACAGTATACATCTTTAGCAGATTTTAAAGTCAGAATTAGTGCATATGAAGCGGGATATGACACGAAATATACACAAAGCAGATTAACTGATAGAGTAAACGTATATATTAATGATGTGAAAAATTCTTTGAAAAAAGAAGATGGCGGATGGTTTTCAAGTGATTACTATGTATTTACAAATGATACAAGAAATATTTTAAAAAACGCTGGCCTGACGAATTCAGAGATTGACAGTCTGCATTATGATTATGAAACGAATTGGATAACAGGAGAAGGAAAACAGACTGTCCATGAATACGATAGCCGTGATGATGCAGGCAATGCATCTCAACCATTGGTTAATGAAAAAGTTAAAAATAATGTATATGATGTTGAAAAAAGTGCATATATTGGTAGTGTTATTGATAGTGTCTTCAGAAAAAGTGATCCTTTAGAAGCAACGTTTGCTCAATACTTACTAGGATCTAAAAAAGATAAAGTCGATTTTGGGTCAGCAGGGTCATATGTAGATATTGATGCATATATTGACACAAAATATGGAGATAATTCTTATTCAACACCATCTTTTAAGCCTCTTTCAATTGATGTTGTTAATGATGGCAATAAATATGTTCATATTGGTTTACCAACCATGCAACTTATTGCAAAGGACTTATCAAATATGCTGTTAGGAATCAGTAATAGCTCAAATATAAGTGTTTTTCCACTCCTAACAATAAACGTTCCTGGAATGGTGTTTGAAGGTCATGGGGGGTATTTGAATATTTATCCTCATACAAATGGTGGATTCGATCTTGAATTTGATCGGACTAAATTTTATTATTATAATCAATCATTGGTTATAGGTGATTCTTCATGGGATGGTGTATCTGACGACCATAACATTCAATTTAATGATTTTTTAATCCATAAAGGGGGGTGGGATGGCAATGGCAATCGTTCAAGTTCCTTTTATCATCCTTTTGAATTTAATGGAAAAATCAATTTTGATATCAGTACAGATGCGAATAGCAAAACATGGCTGAAAATTGAAATGCCTGAAAACACAGGCAGCGTCTATGCAACTCTTGGAGAAATGAAAATTTGTGGAGAAAACTTTGGGACTCTGGAAGCAGGACAATTTAGAATTTTAGACGATTTCAAATTATGGATTTCAGGACACGACACAGGGTTTGATGCGGAATTATCAATAGCACTTGAATCCGATGAACTAAAATACACCTATGGGACCGGTGCAAATGATTACAATAATGCTCAAAACCTGCATATTGCAAATACATTTACGACCAAAGACAATCCTGCCGAACCTTCTGACACAAACAAGAATTCGTATCATATTAATGATACAAAACCCGAAAAATGGGAGTTTTCGGGAACACTCAATCTCGGAGGCTCTGTTACTATTCGTGATTGGGATTCTCCATCAGATTCATCTTCGTGGCCAAATGGATCTTATACTGTCAATCAACCGCTTTCCATTGATATTCATACAGATAAAATTGTTGCGACATCAACTATCGATGGATCTTTGGGGATTGAAAATGTACAGTTGGGCGGTAAAAATTTTGGGCCAATTCTTGCCACAGGTATCAAAGCATGGGCAAGAATTACGCTTCATAATAAATAATTGTATTCTTCACTTGGTAAACTTGATAAATGAATAATTTTTTAATCGACAGCAACATAATTACCAAAGATAAAATTATTTATTGAATTAAATAATTTTATTTATGCTTAATAATATATCACAAAAAGGAGGATTTTTAATGAAGTTAATTTCGTCTCCAAATCATTTTAATGATGAAATTTTGAGACTAATGAATAAATACAACGAATACTACTGGGCTGTTGCTTGGGCAAGCGACAAACCACTTGCTTTCAGTAAATTAAAAAAAAATAAGCATAAAATTAAACAAATAATTGTTGGACTACATTTTTATCAAACAAATCCATTTTTTATACAAGAATTTATGAATATTGAACAAGTTAAGTATATTAAGCAAGTTAGTGGTATCTTTCATCCAAAACTATATCTGTTTAAAAATTCTAATAATGAATTTGAAATACTTATTGGAAGTGGTAACTTTACAAAACAAGCTTTCGAAAACAATACAGAAATAAATATTTTACTCTCTAATAAGGATAATGGATCAGAAACAATTTTTCATGAATCATTATCAGAAATAAATAAATATTGGAATGAATCAGAATTATTTACAGAAAATGAATTAAAAAATTATATGCAGGCATGGAAACGATTAGGTTCAAAAAGGAATAGTCTAAGTGGAAAATATGGCAGTACTGAAGAGTCTAAAACAACATTATTTCAAATTCCGATTTTAAATTTAGATTGGAAAACTTATGTTACAAAAGTACAAAATGAAAAAAAACGTAGTATTAAAGACAGATTTGCTGTTTTAGAAAAAGCGAATAAACTTTTTACAAACAGTATAAATTTTGAACAGATGACTCTGAATGAAAGAAAAGCTATAGCGGCAACTTATCATGATGATAAGAGTGTCTTAGATGATGATATTAACTGGAAATGGTTTGGAAGCATGAAAGGTTCTGGATACTTTAAACAAAGAATTATAAATAACGATAAAAATATCTCAATCGCCCTTGATCAAATTCCAATGAATACAGAGGTAAAAAAACTTCATTTTGAAAAATATATCAAGCATTTTATAAAATCTGATAAAGGTGAAGCAAAAAATCCTCTGGGAACAGCTACGAGGTTATTAACGTTAAAAAGACCAGATATTTTTGTTTGTATTGATAGCAAGAATAAAAGTAACCTTTGCAATAGTTTTTCTATCAACGCATCGAAGTTAAATATAGAAAATTATTGGGATGAAGTCATTGAAAGAATATTTGATTCTGAGTGGTATAAAAGTTCAGAACCAATGAATGAATTAGAAAGAAAAATTGATAAATATAAAAGTGCATTATTAGACTGCCTATTTTATGAAAAATAAAATAAACGAGGACAGGTTTTTAAAAAACAAAGAGATTGAGAAGTAGTGAACTCCACGCGCATTCCAATGATGGTTTGTATGGAGCTGGAGGAATCAATGCGTAAAAAGGGGACGTCTATGATTTTATGCTTTTCTTCAACACATTCCTGTATGAGCTTGATTCTTTCAGAGAATATCATAAAATCATAGACGTCCCCAAAATTAATAAGCAGCATACAGTACCCGCTTATTTTGTGGTTGACTTTCCCCGGAATAACTATCGGGACGGGCGTATGTACAGGTTGGGGGAAGAACTATTCTAAGCGCTGAAAGCGCGAATTAATATAGCCCAGGGCGAAGCCCTGGGTAATATAAAGCCATAATCTTAGCCCTGTCAGGGCGAATTAAAGCATGAAAATTAATTAATTACGCCCTTTCAGGGCTAAAATTCTTGTAAAACGTTTCCCAGGGCTTCACCCTGGGCTATATTAATTCGCGCTTTCAGCGCTTAGAATAGTTCTTCCCCCAACCTGTACATACGCCCTATCGGGGCTTAAGTAAGCGATCATAAATTTTCGGGTAGATCGTAGTAATCGAAATCCAAGCAATGTCCGAAACCAATGTAGGGGCGAACCTTGTGTTCGCCCTCCGAACAACAATCGTTTGCGAACCTATGCCCG